>Ga0228627_1001128_pt1 | contig 14526 bp, 13 predicted proteins | sample 33DmetaG_FD_190483 | JGI IMG/M metagenome (GOLD analysis project Ga0228627, IMG submission 190483) | Seawater microbial communities from Monterey Bay, California, United States - 33D | ecosystem: Environmental > Aquatic > Marine > Coastal | place: USA: California | collected 2016-09-28 | reverse complement strand
TGTTCAAAATCATAAACCCTGTCTTTTTGTTCGTTTCGACCAACTTGATGACTGATTTTGATAAATTCACACCAATTTTTAATGTCTTTGTCGTAATATTGTAATTCTATTGGAATTAATTCACTAGCTTTTTTAAAAGAGGTATTTTCTGACATTGTATAATTATAATTGTAATTATATTTATTTAATATTTATTTAATTGATATTCATGAAATCCCTTTATTTGATTTTTCGCTATTTTTATCTATGATAATTATATGGAATTCGAATTACGCTGTCCTCATTGTAAGTCACTTATATTGTTACATGAGTGTAAAACAAGAGGTATGAATATTTTGCGTCATGGTGTTCTAAAAGAAAACAAACAACTTATATTACCACAATTACCCAATGAACTTGTCTTACAATTGGTTCAAAAAAACCTTATCTATGGGTGTGGTAAATTGTATAAAATTACTCGTATTGTACAAAAAAATGGTCATATTGGAATAATTGCTGTGAAATATGATTGATTATGATTTTTATGATTTTTATGATTTTAATTTATTGTTTTTATATAAGTGTTGATAACGTTGTTTTGCCCATCGTTCTTTCCACCATTCTCCTATTTCATAAACACTTTTTGCATATGAAATAGAATCTGGTATATCCTCTGTTTTCGACAATAAGTAGTCTTTGGAACTTGGTGTGGTATACCCAAAATAAACACCTTTTTTATTAGATTTAAGCACATTTTCGATTGGTATATTCATATCATGTAAACAGGTTTTTAACATCCATAAATTATTCTTTTGAATGCTATGTTTGAACATATTCTTTTCTTTCAAATATTCTTTGGCATATTCAATAACATCTTGGGGAACATCCATTAAACTATTACCTTTTGTATATCCTAAAAATTTCAAACAAGATAAACGGTCGTATTGTACTGATTTTCCATATAAAGACATAGTAGTTATTCCTTGAATTCGTATATTGTATTTATTATAATAATATTCTAATACTTCTTTTGAGAAAGCAATACTTGTTAATAATTTACCACCATTGAAATTAAAACCAAAAGGTTGGGTAGATACACATGTTGATATATTAACTAAGTAATCCAATTTGTTTTCAATAAATTGTTGTTTTTTCCCCCAACCAATATAATTGTCGCGAGCTTGTATATATTTTATATCACTTGACAATGATAAAATACCCAAATACGTCTCTGTGGTTTTATCTTTTACTAAGATAAATATTCGCTTTCCAAATAAGTTATGATGCTTTTTCGGTTTAAAACTACTAATATACTTCCTATAAAATTGCCATATAGCATATTTGTCTGGATTTGTTTTGGTATCCACAAATTCCAATTCTATTTTAATGTTCATCATGTCCTTATAATCTCCTCGAAACATGATGGACGTATAGTAATCCGCACTTTTCGTCATTTTGATCAATGGAAAAGAGGTTATATGAATATTTGAACTGGTTAACAGATATATCATTTTATTTCGTGGTTCGTTTTGATAACAAGGCTCTTCTTTTAAAACATGGTATGTATAGATATTTTTTAGTTTCTCCTTGAATTGGTATAATTTCATCTTTCCTTTCATTAAATTGCATGTTTTACAACACGATACCACATTTTTTATATTATACGTCATTTCAGAATATACCCTATCAATACCATTGCTATTATCTATACCACAATAATAACAAGGATGACTTATGATGCTATTATAATTTTCTTCATTCAATTCATTCTTAATATGACGTTTTACACAATTCTGTGTAAAAATGAAATACGACTCTTTTGTTTTTTTTTGTTTGAATACCATAGAATGATTATTACTATCAAATTGTATGGTATTCAATATAGAACATTCAAATAGCTTCATATAATAACATAAATATTTCACCATATAAATGAAATCTACATACCCATGTGCTAGCTTCATTCGGTTACATAATTCACAACAAGATACAATGTTTTTATTACCATAATTCTCATTGGAATCAATTCGGTCTATTCCATTTAATCCATTGTAAAATCCACAGTAATAACATTTACCTTTGAATAATTCAATAGCCTTTTCTTTATTTATACACCATTCTATGTTTCTTCGTTTTGCTTCCGACTTGTATGTATTATATTTATATTCATAAATAGATAAAGACGTTTTGTATTTTGTATTGTTTTTCATTAGTTTACACATAGCACATGATGCAATATCATCCGTGGTAAGTATATGAAAACATCCTCTTGTCCAATTCTTACATACGCGTTTTCCTTGTTGGATGAATTGTTGATGTTTCTTGTAACGTTGGTGTTTTTCACAATAATCATCATTTTCCAAAGCATTAAAAGTACATTTCATATTCCCTTTTGTCTGTATCATGGCAATGCATTTTTTCTTTTTTTTATTGTTTTCTTTTATACTAGCATTTACTATTCGACTTCTTTTTGTACATGTCTCACAACGTTTAAGTATCGTTTTACCTTCTTTTTTTAGTGGTCGAAATAGATTTTTACAACCACTGCATTTCTTCAAAAATGGTATATCACTTGGTTGATAGATACCTTCGTAAATAGAATGTCGTTTACAGTATAATACATTCCCTTTTACTTTCCATGGACATGGCTTTCCCTTTTGATTAATCCATGAACATTTTTTTCCTTCCTTGTTGGATAGTTCTTTCTTTTTTTGTCTAGATTTTTCCAATTGAAGCTTACAAGCTTTGCATTTTATTGACCTTCCTTTATTGTTGTTGTTATGTTCCATGTAATCTTTTTCGTTAGAACCATGTATGAATGCTTTGCATCTACTACAACGTTGCAACAAATGCAATATACTTGGATCATACAATGATTCAAATTGTTTATGTAATTTACAATAATGTTTTAAATGTATTGCTGTTAACGAACAGGGCTTATTATTACGTTGAATCCACTTGCATGTTGTTGTCATTTTATTTTAAATATAATTATGAATAGTAATACGTATCAATTATTTATAATACGTAATGGATAATTATATTTAAATCAATTTAATGGTTTAATCACCAAAGTATAACGTCTTAGTTGGAATATGCAAGTCCGCCCATTCCACTCATGACGCGAAGCACATTGTAATTTACGGCGTAAACACGTACTTTTGCGGTTTTGGTACCTTCAACGGTTGCATTGGAAAGAACCAATTGCAAGGTTGCGTTGTCAATACGTGAGAAATTGCATGAACCAGATGGTTGATGTTCTTCTGGGCGAAGAGCAAATGAGTATACATTGATACCTGCATCTGGGTTACGTGTGTGGTGTTGGTATGGTTGAACCAAATCGAAGTAGGAACCTTCGCGCTCAGAGAAACGATCTTGTCCGTTCAATTGAAGTTTTGCCGTAACAACTGGATTTTCACCCCAGCAGTGCATGTTTAATGCGGTTTCAGCAAGAACGAATGTACCAGCATCGGAAACACCTGAGTCTTCTGTACCATCGAATGGTGCTGAATCCCAAGCAGTTCCGTTAACATCATTTGCACCAGCATCACTGAACAAACCAGAACCATCGATAACAGCAGCTGTACCTTTGGTTGCATCTGGACCACCGAATGCATGGATAGCATTTGGTAATGCATCAACAGCATCGGTGTAGTTGAATGGTTGAGCACCCAATACTTTGTTCAATACATGTCCATCTTCTAATGAAGAACAGTAGTCAACATTAGCATCAGGTTGAACAACCCAGATAAGTTCTTTACATGGGTGGTTGAAGTTCAATTTGATTTTGTTGGAGGATGAACCAACGGATTCATCACCAGTGAATTGAAGTTGTTCAATTAAGTATTCATGTGGGTTTTGAGCCATACGACGACGCTCATCGGTATCAAGGAAAACGTAGTCTACGTACAAGGAAGCAGCAACAAGAGATTGGTTGTAAGCTGCACCAACTTTTTTACCACTAGACAATGCGCTCATGGCGAATAAGCATTCATCAATTGGGCGAAGGTCCAAGTTGATTTTTACTTCATGGTATTGAAGAGCAATCAATGGAAGAGCAAGACCTGGGTTTCTGCAGTACCAGAATTGTAATGGAACATACAATGTGGTTTCTGGAAGTGCATTACGAGGAGCACATACTTGACGTGGTGCATCTGAATCACAAGGACCATCAACGGCTGCGAAACTAGGATCACAGATGTAAGTCAATTGTGTGGTGTTACCAACCATTTTGTTGTAACCACGCTCTTGTTCTTTGGAAAGAGTCAATTGGTTCCAGATGTGCATGAAATCACCATATTGACGGTCGATTCTTTGGCCACCGATTTCAACTTCAACTTGTGAAATCATTTGTTCACCTGGGAAATCCAACCAGCGTGCGTAAACTTTACCACCGTCACCGTTCAAACTTTGGCCAATTTCTGGCAAAGTTACTTGTAAGTATGTGCGGTATGCAAGGTCACCGTTACGGCTGATCGTGCATGTAACACGACGACCGAAATCAGCTTGACCATTGAATGTTTGTTCAATGGATTCCATTGCGAAATTGGTATGACGACGGTAAGTCACCTTCCAGAAAGTAATTTGTGGGTTGCCCGTAAGATATACGTCTTGGGCACCGTAAGCTACAAGTTGCATTAATCCACCTCCCATATTTGAGTATTATAATTATAGTAAAGAAAAAAAAATTACGAAAATTGTTTTTTTAATTAAATTAATTAAAAAAAAACGAAAAAATTAAAAAAATCTTGCTAAACATAAAAGGTTTATGTGAAAATCTCACTTTTTTTCATACAAAACGTGTAAACATAACAAAAATGATTGGTTTTGTATCCTATCCAAACAAGAATATAAACAATAATTTGTAACGTGTAACGTAACATACAACACGTCCCATGGTAAGTAAATTCCTTTTACTTGATGATAGTATTAATATCGAAGTTCCGGGTTAAGAATTGTTTTAAATAACTGTCTAAAAATACTTCTTTCTTTCCTTCATGGTTTTTCTTAAATATATACTTGTCCTTGTCTTTTTTAATGGTCCATCCTTCTTCAAGAGCATTGTACAAAAACCCCATTTTTTGAAGCATTAAATAATCGATGTTTTTATTGGTAGGGTCGTCTTGTGAAATAGGTATTTGACTCATTGTATAAATTCAAATTATGAAAATATATGTAAAATATATGTAAAATATATGTAAAATATATGTAAAATATATGTAAAATATATGTAAAATATATGTAAAATATAAATATTGGGTAGAAAATCAAACAAAAATCTAACCGATTTCTCCTAAATGTAAAAGAAAAATAGTAAGAAATATGTTTAAAGGTTATAATCAATTAAAAATGACCCTTTAATTAGTATATATTAATTAAAACAAGGTTCTCCATCGGAGTTTTTGACTTATAGTTACATTTTTATTTACGATGCCGTTTAAACCAAAGACTAGCAAAAAGATTCAAGTGAATAAAAAACATATTGTCACGTTGGATAGTAAACATTCGGAAATGATAGAAAAATTCAATTATCAAGAAGAAGAAGAATTGCCTAAATTAAAAGAACAATTGGCCTTAATCAAGAAAAAAATGAAATCCAAAGAAATTACATTGGATGAAAAAATAGATTTGGATCATGAAAAACGTGATATTAAAAAGAAAATTCGGATCATGAAAAAGAATAAGAAAGAGTATTTATTGGACAATTCGAAATACATCTTTGGTTATTTTGAAAATAAGAAAAGTATTTCCGAAGGAAATACCAAGACAAAAGTACTAAACTCTTTCTTTAAGACAAAAGATATGAAAAAAAAGGACAATGAAGAGGAAAAGAAACATACTAGTAATTTACATAAATATTTATGTAATCTGGATGAGGGATTTATCAACATCAATGACTACATCTATCCAAATGACATTTGTAAATATTGTAAAGAAGGTGAAATCATCTCGGTAGACAATGAGGGAATCATGGTGTGTAATAAATGTGCTAAACAAGTCAAGTATTTGATCGAAAATGAAAAACCGTCGTATAAGGAACCACCAAAGGAAGTCAGTTTTTATGCATACAAAAGAATAAACCATTTTCGTGAGATTTTGGCACAATTTCAAGCAAAAGAGACCACACAGATACCCGATGAAGTATTTGATAAAATAAAGAAACAAATACGTAAAGAGAGAATCGAGCTAAAACACTTGACCAATAAAAAGGCCAAGGATATTTTGAAAAAATTAGGTTTCAATAAATATTATGAGCATATACCGTTTATAAAAGATAAGTTAGGTATAAAACCTCCTGTCATGACCCCACAATTGGAAGAAACCTTGTGTAATTTATTTATGGATATACAAGCACCTTACTCACGTGCCTGTCCGGAAGAGCGAGTGAACTTTTTAAATTATTACTATACGGTGTATAAATTATGCGAGCTATTGGACCAGCGACAATTTTTGCCATTTTTTCCAATGTTGAAAGACCGTGAAAAACGGATAGAGCAAGATGAAATTTGGAAAAAAATATGCAAAGAATTGGACTGGGAATTTATCCCTACCATTTGATAGAACTTATCTAATCAATGTACGCCTATCTACATACACCTATCTAGATAGCATAACATAGCCGTATATATGTTACCACCTATGTGAAAAAATATATACAAAGTGAATAAAGAGATTTTGTTGACAAACAATATATTATATATACATCTAGATAGCTACCTGTATAATTCTATTATCGACTATGAATGAATATGAAAAAACGTTGTTAACAATATTGTTTTATGTATGCATTTTAATGTTTTTTTTTGTACCAGTATTATGTATTATTTTTTGTAAGAGGAATGTATATTTTTTTGGTAAGAAAAATAGTAGAAATCCTATAAGGGATTATTATTCTTCACCTGTTATAAAATACAGACCTTTTTCTCCAATGGGTTGTACAAGAAAACAATCGTTTGACGATACATGGTATATGTCTAGGCAACCAGATTATAAATCATTATTACAAGATAACGAAAAAAGAAACGACTATTTAAGTATGTCGGTTTAGTTAATTGAATTATATTTATTTGAATACATGATATGATACATGATATGATACATGAATACATACATGAAAAATAAATATAATTTTGTTGTGTTGTGTTGTGTTGTTTATATGTTTCCAATTACATTTTTGGGAAACCAACAAGATTTGCACCAATACCTAATCCTGCACCTGAGCGAGCACTTACTGCCATTGCTGGTAGGTAAGTATCTAAAATACTGAACGTTGCTGCTGCGGTAAGAGCAATTAAAGCAATTTCGTCCATTTTAAGAGATTTTTTTGGGATTGCAAAGGAAGCAATTGCTACCATTAATCCTTCAACTAAATATTTGATTGCACGACGTACAAGTTCACCAAGATCTAACATACCCATTAAGTTCATCATTTATAAATAAAGATTAGAAAAAAATATATTATATACAGAAACAAACAGTATATTACAAAAATGATAATCAGAAAAATAATATCAGAAAAATGATGATTATTATTATTATATTTATTCGTTAAAAAACTTAAAATAATATACATATATTTATTATAAATAGCTAACATGAGTCAACGTCAACAACAACAAACCAGCCCACCAAAAGGTGTAGAAACCAGATTCGATAAAAATGGTAAACCAAATCCAACCTATGTCGATTTATTGGAAGAAGACAAGCCAATTGCAGGACAAAAGTTCGCATGTATATCGTTCGTATCCCCGGAACAAATTGTAAAACAAAAAGAAATGTATATGTTTGAACATTTTCTAAAAGATTGGGATTTCCGAAAATCCATGGAAAAATACACACAATTCCTAAACTTTCTTTCCTACAAGTACTCGTTGGATTTTGACAAAGTTACACAAGATTTACAAGATTTTGTAAAAGACCAACAGAAAGAATTGACACAATCCAATATTGAAGACGAATATAAAAATTTCTTAGATGCAAATGAAGAGCGTCTTGAAAAAGATTTTAATAACCTACATAATTTCCAAACAACCACACGTGGTATTAAGGTAAGAGGTTGTTTTCCTACACAACAAGAAGCAGAATTACGATGCAAAATGTTGCGTGAATTGGATCCAAACCACGATGTATATGTTGGTCCAGTAGGTATGTGGATGCCATGGCACCCAGAAGCATACAAGACAGGTCGTGTGGAATATTTGGAAGACGAATTAAATCAATTGATGAAAGAGAAGAAAGTGAATGAGAACAAGGCCAAAGAGCAATTTGACAAACGTGTGAAAGAGGCAAAACGCAAAGCAATTGAAGACAATATCAAGAAAGCACAGGAAAGTGGTAATATGTTGACACAGACATTGAACAAAGAAGGTGAGTTAGTAAGTGTTCAGAATACAAATACACAAGAAATGGCATTGGGATTGAATGATGGTGACAACGACAATGGATCCACAGAAGTTTCTACCGCAGATATTCGTAAAGAGTTATTTGAAGGAGACAATATTGTCACGGGTAAAACCGACCATGGTCTTAGTGAAGTTGTCAACAAAAATAACAATGGCGATAATGATGATGAATCCAAAGAATAAATAACCAACAAGTAATCAATCACCCATCATCCAACCATAGAATAAACAACTATCATTAATCTATTCGTTAATAATGAAATCAACCAATAAAAAAAGTTTGAAGTAATAATAATAATCTTATTACTCCAAACCCTTTCTTTTTTTATTTTTCTTTTTTTATTTTTCTTTGTTTTTTATGTTTCTTTGTTTTTTTACTTTTTTTACTTTTTTTATTTTTTCATGATAATGGAACACTTGTCTTTCGTCAAATGAACCATGTCGGTCAATAAGATTCATTAAAGAATCCTTTTGTCTTTTTTGTTGGGTAATAATAACATGATATAATTCATTGGTTGTTTCAAGGTATCCTTTCTTTAATAATAGTCTTAAAATACCTGAAGTAGGTTTTTTATAAAACATACTAAAAGCAAGTTTAGAAGAAGGTTTATATTTAAAGATTAAACTTGCTAATTTTGTTTGAATCTTAATCCTATTATCAAGACTATCAATCATACGAAATAGCTCAAAATAATCTGGATATTTCTTTTGAATAAGCTTAAAAAGACCATCTATCTCTTTATGAAGTTCTTTACAAGTGCTATTATTCGATAGATTGTAAAGAAGCACTTTAAATATATTCACTTCATTATGTATATGTAACCTATTTTCATACGGTTTGTAAGACCCTTTATACTTGTGAATATCATAACCATTTTTTAATAACATACGAATTATTTCAGTTTGATTTTTACACGTATGATAGTTTGTATTCGAAATTAAGTGAGAGAATATATCACATTCAGGGTCCTTTATATTGTTTCTTAATGCATCTCGTGGATAAACATTGGTACGATGATACATATCAATACCGTTATCTAAAAGATATTGAATCATTTTAGTCATGTCATTATCAATTCTATTATGACTAATACAACACCAATATAAACAATTTGATTGAGTTACTATATTTTCATTAAATGTTTGATTTATTTTACCATTAATATCTGCACCATAATCGAGTAACATCTTTGTAAAATACATGTTATTCTTTCTACTAGAAATATATAATGGTATTCTATTGGTGGATTTGTTAGCCTCATTTAAATTCCATAACCCGCTTTTGATCATATACTCAACCTTAGTTCGAATACTTACAAAATCATCGGAGGATTTATATAGAATATCTTCCATTGCTTTTGCTATGGTGGGATACTCTTTTTTGCAAATATCATATGTTTGTTTTATTTTTAACCATTTTAAATGTTGGATCATGTAATAATGTTTTGACGTACGCCATGTAGATATCTTATCTTTTTCATTGAGGAAAGATAAGATATGATTTTCGGTGTATTCACATAAGGTATCTGTCAAATGGAAACGCATATTGAATAAATAGACAATGTGTTTGTGTTTTGTTGTGTTTGTGTTTTGTTGTGTTTTGTTTGATTGAAATAATAATATAACTGAATACCTTTCATTCATATTCCATAAAAAAATATCAATTTTTTCAATCGACGTTTTTTTCTTAGTTTTTTCTTTATTTTTCTTTATTTTTCTTTTAGTTTTCTTGTTTTTATTGAATAAGTAAGTTACGCTTTGTCTTCCATCTTTGAAGCAACACACTTCATATTATCAATACGGGATTGATACAATCGTTTTTTTTCTTCTTCAAAATCGTATTCACACTGGTGTTTTTCACACATTCGATGCAATGGGCAAAAATATTTATTGCATTTACAAACACAAGTTAAATCCACCAATGATAATTTCTTTTTGCATTCATTGTGTTGACAACGTTTCGGTTTTTTATTCTTTTTCTTTGTTTTTTTAACCTTCTTTGTTGTTGTTTCAGTTGTTGTACCAATCACTAAATTAGTGGATACGTCAGTCATGGTTGATTGTTTATAATATTTGATATAGTTGATATGTTTTTTATTATTTGCAAATTAAATAAATAATAAAATGATGAAATAATGAATCAATTTTTCCGATAGCATACTATTTTTCGAATAAGATAAATAATATATCCCTCATGTGGTTTGTTTGATTTGTTTGGTTTCCTGTTATATGATACATGATATTCTTCCTTCTCGGATTCTACCAACGTTTCTTCATCTTCTTCACTTTCCCATTCACTCTCACTTTCTTCCATGTCCCATTCATCATCGTCGGAACAACTTTCTTCATCGCTGCTATGAACAATCCAATCGTCATCATCTTCTTTCCATTCATTTTCTTTATCACGTAAATATGCTTCGTCTTCTATTTTACCTAGACAGGTATTGTCTCTTTCTATATGAAACCAGCTGTTGTATTCGTATCCAGAAGACCGTTGATATGGGTCTACTTTTCTTCCTTTTGTATATTTGTTATTGGAACAAGGTATCGTATAAATTCCTTCATTGCGTTCGTTTATCCAGCGAACCGGTTTTCTACGAATTCTTCTTTGTGTTGTCATACTGAGTCGGTAGTTGTATTTTGTGTTTGATTTTTGTGTTTGATTGTATAATATTGATAATTATGTTTGTATTTGTGTTTGTTTTTATGTATAAACGTGGATTGTTTTTCGTTCCATTTTCAATTTTCTACCATTTGGATTTTTTTACATTAATACGAGGTCCAGTCCGGCGTCGCGAGGCATTTGGGTCATATGCTTCTTCATCGTCGTCGGAATCCAGGTTTTTTGATAATTCCCAGAATTCTTTGGAACCTAGTCTGAAATTACCGTGTGGTTCTGCTTTATACCAAAATATCTGGTCTTGTAATTTATTGGATTTGGAATTATTGTTAATCACCAAACATTCGTAATTTTCCGTACATTGGTCCATGACCTGACAAAATGATTCGAACGTAGGAAACATACCAGCATAGTTGTCAAAAATTCGTTTTCTATTGGAAATATACGGTTCACGTAATATAAATACATAATCAATATTGGTTCTTAGGTTCGGTGGAACCCCAAGTGGATATTGCATGGTAATAATGAGCATGACTTTCCAATGACGTCCGTTCATAAATAACAAACGCATCATTTTGTCTTTTGCCCAACCAGCATCGTATAAACAATCGTCCAATATGACAAACGCACGTGGATCAATCGAACTCCTTTTATAGGTCTGTATTTCTTTTTTTACTTGTTTCAATACGGTTCGCTGTCGCTTTAATACATTCTCAATGATAGCGGTATTGTACTCATCGTGTATAAAAAGTTTTGGCACATGTTCACTATAAAAACCATTCCCAGCTTCTGTTCCAGAAATAACGGTTCCAATAGGAATGTCTTGATGGTAATAAAGAAGGTCTCGAACCAGGAAACTTTTACCAGTATCACGACGACCTATCAATACAATAACCGGTCCTTTGTTTTCATCTGGTTTGAAACTAATGTTTCGCATATCAAATTTTTTTAATTCCAATGTCATAATAATAATTATTTTTATAGATAAATGCTAATGCTAATCGTGTATATAATATTATATAAGAATTACTCGAAGAGTAGTATTTTGTATATAGTATTTTTGTATTATAATTAATTCATAACAACGCAATAACGTAACTGGTATCTAATATGACAATAAATCGTTGGAATGAGTTTAAACACTCAAAAATTTATATCGATTAATCCTAATAATGTTTCAAATTTATTACCAGAAAAAAAACAATAAAGGCTTGTTTAAAGGTTTAGAAAAAAGAAAGGAGTTGGGATTATCGAACTTACAGAATTATATTCCTATATATGACTCTTTTTTCACTACCACGAAAAAAAATTTTAACACATTCAATCTAAATCAAAAATACCATATCGAAAAAATCATTGAACCCATCAAAGAAGTCGAACATCAACATTTACAAAATGACATTACAATGAAAAAATATCTATGTGAAGTTGTTGAATACGATAAAGATGGAATTCCAATCCATAAAATGAACAAAAATATTTTCTTCAAGTGTTGTCCTTTATTGGATCCAGTGAAATATATGATTGGGAAATACGACGATATGTCATTGTGTGAACTTCCTACATGTCATACGAAGAACAAGGATACATCTACCACCACCACCATACATGATAAAATCACTCGACCAAACAATGCTTCTTATGTAGATGGATTTTTTACTTATTTAACAAGTCAATTAAAAAATACACATGGTTTTCTACACGGATTGGATTTTTACGGTTCTTTTTTAGGAATACAGAGACCATTTAAAGTAGATGTTATAGATGACTTGGAATATTTATATGAATCGAATTTTTTTAGAAAAAACAACGGAGTATTGTTTCACATGGATGACCATCCATATATTAAACAAATGAACAATAGTGAAACTAGAAATTACAAAGAACGTTTGACGATACATGGATTTACTATGAATGATGATGATACAGAAATGGTGAACAAGAAGAAAGAAAAGGAGAATGAGAAACAGAAAACAGAACTATCGGAAAATATAATAACACTCGATGATATTAAAGATGTGATGACATTGGATGAATTATTTGAACATCATGAAATATCAACTACTACATCCAATAAAGAAGTAACCTATATACCAGAAAACCTCAATGAAGAGGAATCCCTGGTATTTTCATATGACATTACAAAGAGCAAACATGGTAGGAAGGAAAGGGGAAATGCAAATGTAAACACAAATGCAAATGCAAATGCAAAGAATGGTGGAAACGGTGCATCTATAAAATCATCGTCGTCTAGTAGTGGTAGTTCTTTTTCATCTCGTTCTTCCCATACCACTGAAAGTTCCGATATACAACATAAAGGCAATGTATCGGAAACAGCGTCAACGTCAACGTCAACGTCAACGTCCAATACTTCCTCTTCTTCTAATTCGTTTGAGAATATTTCCGACGATATTTTATTTGCAAATATAAACAATTTCCCGGTAGAATTAGTATGTTTGGAATGCTGTGATCATACATTTGATTCATTGTTTACCGAGGGAACATTGAGTAGTGATGAATTAACATCCGCTCTTTTTCAAATTATTATTATACTCATCACCTATCAAAAAGTGTTTTCATTGACACATAATGATTTGCATACAAACAATATCATGTATCAAAAAACGGATATTAACTATTTATACTATATTTATAATGGTATTCGTTATCGTGTACCAACACATGGTCGTATATTTAAAATCATAGATTACGGACGTTCTATTTACAAATATAAAGGAAAGGTATTGTGCAGTGATAGTTTTCATCCAGATGGAGATGCTGCAACTCAATATAATTTTGGAATATATTACAATGAAAAAAAGAAACTAGTTGAACCCAACGAAAGTTTCGATTTATGTCGACTAGGGTGTTCACTAATCGATTATTTTGTAGATGATATTGGTGATATTCCTGAAATATCTGAAAAAGACCCATTGGTGGGTATGATATTAAGTTGGTGTAACGATGATAAACAACGAAATATACTTTATAAAAAAAACGGTGAAGAGAGATACAAAGAATTTAAACTCTATAAAATGATTTCACGTAATGTTCATCAACATAAACCAAGTGTGGTTATTAAAAATAGTGTATTCAATACCTTTATTATAAGTAAGAAAAAATGGAACAAGGCAACTAAACAGAAACATAACACGGTTCATATGAATATTGATGAATTGCCATGTTATTGTTAATGGTGGTATTGAAATGAATTGTATTGAATGATATGTATCTGACAAACCACCAATAATTATATATTACATAATATGATGTATACTATGTAATATGATTATAGACGACATCGACGACGACATGAATTAAAAATCAGGTTGGTCTATAAACGCTTCTGTTCCACTTTTTGCAACACTTGATTCTAAGAATTGTGACAATACGAAATCGCCGACAACAATACTAAAATAAACAATTAAACTGTCACGCATAAGTACTTTCATTGGTTTTTGTGTTTTTAATATAAATCGCATTTCAATAAAACGAAACAAGAGATATAAAGTAGACATAATTGCT
>Ga0228627_1001118_pt1 | contig 14601 bp, 8 predicted proteins | sample 33DmetaG_FD_190483 | JGI IMG/M metagenome (GOLD analysis project Ga0228627, IMG submission 190483) | Seawater microbial communities from Monterey Bay, California, United States - 33D | ecosystem: Environmental > Aquatic > Marine > Coastal | place: USA: California | collected 2016-09-28 | reverse complement strand
CTTAGATAGAGGTGAGGCAGGAGATAACGCTGGTATCTTATTAAGAGGAATTGAAAAGACACAAATCAAAAGAGGAATGGTAATCTGTAAGCCAGGTTCTGTAACTCCACATGCTAAGTTTAAGGCTGAGGTTTATGTTCTTAAAAAAGAAGAAGGTGGACGTCATACTCCATTCCATAACAACTATCGTCCTCAGTTCTATGTTAGAACAACAGATGTTACAGGTACTATCAACTTGCCTTCTGGTGTAGAAATGGTAATGCCAGGTGATAACTTAACAATTACTGTAGACTTAATTCAACCAATTGCATTAAACGTAGGTTTACGTTTCGCTATCCGTGAAGGTGGTAGAACAGTTGGTGCTGGTCAGGTAACTGAATTATTAGACTAATAATAAGTTAGTTTATTAATTGATAAATATAAAAGGGTGTCCCGTTTTTACGGGATGCCTTTATCAATGAATAAACGGGTTTAGCTCAGTTGGTAGAGCACTAGTCTCCAAAACTAGGTGTCGGGAGTTCGAGCCTCTCAACCCGTGCAAAATAGAAGAAAAATGAACTTTATACAATATATCAAAGACTCTTTTGATGAATTAAATAACCACATGACGTGGATATCTAAAGAAGATGCTCAAAAGACAACAGTAACTGTAGCTGTATTTACAATACTTTTTGCTTTAGCTGTTGCTGGTATAGATTACGTTTTTCAAACTGGATTAGATAACTTTTTTAAATTATTTTAAGAAATAAATTATGACTAATTCAGTAATGAAATGGTATGTTGTTAGAGCCATTGGAGGACAAGAGAATAAAGTTAAATCTTATATAGAAACTGAAATTTCTAGAGTAGGTTTATCTGATTATGTAAGCCAAGTGATTGTGCCTACTGAAAAAGTTATTCAGATTAGAAATGGGAAGAAAGTAAATAGAGAAAGAGTTTATTTCCCAGGATATATAATGGTAGAAGCAAATTTATCTGGTGAAGTTCCTCACGTTATTAAATCTATTACTGGAGTAATTGGTTTTTTAGGTGAAACTAAAGGAGGTGATCCTGTACCAATGCGTAAATCTGAAGTAAATAGAATGTTAGGTAAAGTAGATGAATTATCTGTACAAGATGAAAACATTGCAATACCATATAATGTTGGAGAAACAGTTAAAGTTGTAGATGGACCATTTAATGGTTTTGATGGAACTATAGAAAAAGTAAATGAAGAAAAGCGTAAACTTGAAGTAATGGTGAAAATCTTTGGAAGAAAAACACCATTAGAATTAAGTTATATGCAAGTAGAGAAGATATAATTGTTACACAAATATATATCGATTTGTTTTTAAGCTTCCAAATTAAAACAAGTCACAAAACATTTTTAAAATGGCAAAAGAAGTTAGTAAAGTAGTTAAATTACAAGTAAGGGGAGGTGCTGCGAATCCGTCGCCACCAGTTGGACCCGCTTTAGGTGCTGCTGGTGTTAACATTATGGAGTTTTGTAAGCAGTTTAATGCAAGAACGCAAGACAAACAAGGTAAAGTTCTACCTGTTGTTATTACTGTTTTCAAAGACAAATCGTTCGATTTTGTTGTAAAAACTCCTCCTGCAGCAGTCCAGTTACTAGAAGCGGCCAAAATCAAGAAAGGTTCAGGAGAACCAAACAGAAAGAAAGTAGCATCAGTTACTTGGGATCAAATTAAAGTAATTGCAGAAGATAAAATGGCAGATTTAAATGCTTTTGAAGTTTCTTCAGCAATGAGAATGATTGCAGGTACAGCTCGTTCTATGGGATTAACAGTAAAAGGTGATGCACCAGCATAAACTTTATAAACAATAGTAAAATGGCAAAATTAACAAAAAAGCAAAAAGAGGCTTACGCTAAGATTGATAGATCTCAATCTTATGATTTAGCAGCTGCTTCAGCGCTAGTCAAAGACATTACTAATGTAAAGTTTGATGCATCAGTAGATTTAGCAATTCGTTTAGGAGTAGATCCTCGTAAAGCTAATCAGATGGTTAGAGGTGTAGTAACATTACCTCATGGAACTGGTAAAGATGTAAAAGTTTTAGCATTAGTAACTCCAGATAAAGAAGCAGAAGCTCAAGAAGCTGGTGCAGATTATGTTGGGTTAGATGAGTACCTTCAAAAAATTAAAGGAGGTTGGACAGATGTAGATGTAATTATTACAATGCCAAGTGTAATGGGTAAATTAGGTCCTTTAGGAAGAATTTTAGGTCCTAGAGGTTTAATGCCAAACCCAAAAACAGGTACAGTAACAATGGATGTAGCTAAAGCTGTTCAAGATGTAAAAGCTGGTAAAATCGACTTTAAAGTTGATAAAACTGGTATCGTTCATGCAGCAATTGGAAAAGTATCTTTTGATGCTAAGAAAATCCAAGAAAATGCTAACGAATTAATTCAAACAATTATTAAATTGAAACCAACTGCAGCAAAAGGAACTTATGTAAAGAGTGTTTACATGTCTAGTACAATGAGTCCTTCTATTGAGGTTGATGTAAAAGCTGTTTAATAAGTTAAAACTTAACATTATGACAAGAGAGGAAAAATCACAAGTAATACAAGATTTAACAGCAACATTAGCAGATACTAACACTGTATATTTAGCAGATATTTCTGGTTTAAATGCACAGACTACATCAAACTTACGTAGAGCATGTTTTAAAGCTGGTGTTCAGTTATCAGTTGTTAAAAATACATTACTTGCAAAAGCAATGGAGGCGTCAGATAAAGATTTTGGCGATCTTCCATCAGTATTAAAAGGTAATACTTCTATGATGATTGCAGAGGCTGCAAATGCACCTGCAAAATTAATCAAAGAATTTAGAAAAAAATCCAAAGATAGACCATTATTAAAAGGGGCTTTTGCAGAAGAGTCTGTTTATATTGGTGATGATCAATTAGATGCTTTAGTAGATATCAAGTCTAGAGAAGAATTAATTGGAGAAATCATTGGATTATTACAATCACCAGCTAAGAATGTTGTTTCAGCATTACAATCTGGTGGACAAACACTTTCAGGTATTATAAAAACATTATCTGAAAAATAATAAGCGCACAAATAAACTATAATAAAACAAAATTTTTAAAAACAATTAAAATGGCAGATTTAAAAGATTTCGCAGAACAATTAGTTAACTTAACAGTAAAAGAAGTTAACGAATTAGCTACTATTTTAAAAGACGAATATGGTATTGAGCCAGCAGCAGCTGCAGTAGCAGTAGCAGGTCCAGCAGCAGGTGGTGGAGATGATGCAGGTGAAGAGCAAACTGAATTCGACGTAATCTTAAAAGCAGCTGGTGGTTCTAAATTAGCAGTTGTAAAATTAGTTAAAGAATTAACTGGTTTAGGATTAAAAGAAGCTAAAGGTATCGTAGATAGCGCTCCAGCAGCAGTTAAAGAAGGTGTATCTAAAGATGAGGCAGAAGGTCTTAAAAAATCTTTAGAAGAAGCAGGAGCTGAAGTAGAGCTTAAGTAAGCTATTACTCCCGCTTTTTGAAGAGTTCAAAAACGGGAAAACAAATATAGGTTTAGGTACTAAAACGTTATGTTTTAGGCCTAAACCATTTTGTGTATATATTCGTTCTTTATTTTAATCAGATTTTTAATCAAAAAATATATTCTCTTTTGGCAACGAAAAACACTACTGAAAGAATCAACTTCGCAACTTCTCAAATGATTAAAGAATATCCAGATTTCTTGGATATTCAGGTAAAATCTTTCCAAGATTTTTTCCAACTTCAAACAAAAGCAGAAGAAAGAGGTGAAGAAGGTTTGTATAAAACCTTCATGGATAACTTTCCAATCACAGATACAAGAAATCAATTTGTATTAGAGTTTTTAGATTACTTTGTAGACCCACCAAGATATAGCATTCAAGAATGTATAGAAAGAGGTCTTACTTACAGTGTTCCTTTAAAAGCTCGTCTTAAATTATATTGTACAGATCCAGAGCACGAAGATTTTGAAACTATTGTTCAAGATGTGTATTTAGGTACAATTCCTTATATGACTAACTCTGGAACATTTGTTATTAATGGTGCAGAACGTGTTGTTGTTTCTCAACTTCACAGATCTCCAGGAGTTTTCTTTGGACAATCTTTCCACGCAAATGGTACAAAATTATATTCAGCAAGAGTAATTCCTTTTAAAGGTTCTTGGATAGAATTTGCTACAGATATCAATCAAGTAATGTATGCTTACATTGATAGAAAGAAAAAATTACCAGTAACCACTTTATTCAGAGCCATTGGTTTTGAAAGAGATAAAGATATTTTAGAAATCTTTGATCTTGCTGAAGAAATTAAAGTTTCTAAAGCAGGACTTAAAAAAGTATTAGGACGTAAATTAGCAGCAAGAGTTCTTAAAACTTGGTTTGAAGACTTTGTTGATGAAGATACAGGTGAAGTAGTGTCTATCGAAAGAAATGAAATCATTTTCGATAGAGATACTATTTTAGAAAAAGAACATATTGATGAAATAATTGAAGCAGGTGCTAAAACGATTTTACTTCATAAAGAAGATAATCAAATGGCAGACTATGCTATTATTCACAATACACTACAAAAAGATCCAACAAACTCAGAAAAAGAGGCTGTTGAGCATATCTATAGACAATTACGTAATGCAGAACCGCCAGATGAAGAGACTGCAAGAGGAATTATAGATAAATTATTTTTCTCAGAACAACGTTATAATTTAGGTGAAGTAGGTCGTTTTAGAATGAACACTAAACTTCAGTTAGATGTTGATATGGATGAGAAAGTATTAACAAAATTAGATATTATAACAATCATTAAATATTTAATTGAGTTAATCAACTCTAAAGCAGAAGTAGATGATATAGATCACTTATCTAACAGACGTGTTCGTACTGTAGGTGAGCAATTAGCTGGTCAGTTTGGTGTTGGTTTAGCACGTATGGCAAGAACTATTCGTGAGCGTATGAACGTTCGTGATAATGAAGTTTTTACACCTATTGACTTAATTAATGCAAAAACATTATCATCAGTAATTAACTCATTCTTTGGTACAAACCAATTATCTCAATTTATGGATCAAACCAATCCATTAGCAGAGATTACTCACAAGCGTAGATTATCTGCACTTGGACCTGGAGGTTTATCAAGAGAAAGAGCTGGTTTCGAGGTACGTGATGTACACTATACTCATTATGGACGTTTATGTCCTATTGAAACTCCTGAAGGACCAAATATTGGTTTAATTTCTTCACTTTCTGTTTTTGCAAAAGTGAATAACTTAGGATTTATAGAAACACCTTATAGAAAAGTAAGTAATGGAGTTGTTGCTAAGGAAGAGCCAATTTATTTAAGTGCAGAAGAAGAAGAAGGTAAGAAAATTGCTCAATCTAATTTAGCATTAAATGAAGATGGAAGTTTTGCTACAGACAGAGTTATTGCTCGTGAAGAAGGCGATTTCCCTGTAGTTACTCCAGATGTAATTGATTATATGGACGTTGCTCCAAATCAAATTGCATCAATTTCTGCATCGTTAATTCCTTTCTTAGAACACGATGATGCAAACCGTGCATTAATGGGATCTAATATGATGCGTCAAGCTGTTCCTTTATTACGTCCTGAAGCACCAATTGTAGGTACAGGATTAGAGAGAAGAGTTGCAAAAGATTCTAGAATCTTAATTAACGCAGAAGGTAAAGGTGTTGTAACTTATGTAGATGCAAACAAAATTACAATTAAGCATGATAGAACTGAAGAAGAAAACTTAGTAAGTTTCGATTCTGATGAAGTTACTTATGACTTAATTAAATTTAGAAAAACAAACCAAGGTACTTCAATTAACCTAAAGCCAATTGTTAAAAGAGGTGATAGAGTAGAGGAAGGACAAGTACTTTGTGAAGGTTATGCAACACAACAAGGAGAATTAGCTTTAGGTAGAAACATGAAAGTAGCCTTTATGCCTTGGAAAGGGTATAACTTTGAAGATGCAATTGTGATTTCTGAAAAAGTTGTTCGAGAAGATATATTTACATCTATTCATATTGATGAGTATTCTTTAGACGTAAGAGATACAAAATTAGGAACTGAAGAGTTAACTAATGATATACCAAACGTTTCTGAAGAAGCTACTAAAGATTTAGATGAAAATGGAATGATTAGAATTGGAGCAGAAGTGAATCCTGGTGATATCTTAATTGGTAAGATTACACCAAAAGGAGAATCAGATCCAACTCCAGAAGAAAAATTATTACGTGCCATTTTTGGTGATAAAGCAGGTGATGTAAAAGACGCATCATTAAAAGCTTCTCCATCATTAAGAGGTGTAGTAATTGATAAAAAATTATTCAAAAGAGCTGTAAAAGATAAAAATAAGAGATTAAGAGATAAAGAAGCAGTAGCTACTTTAGAGCAATCTTTTGTATCTAAGTTCGAAAGTTTAAAAGACCAGTTAATAGAAAAGTTATTTAACCTTGTTAGTGGTAAAACATCACAAGGTGTATTTAATGATTTAGGTGAAGAAGTATTACCAAAAGGTAAAAAATACACCCTAAAAATGTTAAACTCTGTAGATGACTATGTGCATTTAACAGGTACTTGGACAACTGATGAAGATTTAAACAAATTAGTTGGTGAATTAGTTCATAACTATAAAATAAAAGTAAACGATTTACAAGGATCTTTACGTCGTCAAAAATTTACAATCTCTGTGGGTGATGAGTTACCAGCTGGAATTTTAAAATTAGCTAAAATTTACATCGCTAAAAAACGTAAGTTAAAAGTGGGTGATAAAATGGCTGGACGTCATGGAAACAAAGGTATTGTTGCAAGAATTGTAAGAGCAGAAGATATGCCTTTCTTAGAAGATGGAACTCCTGTTGATATCGTTTTAAATCCATTAGGGGTACCATCTCGTATGAATATTGGTCAGATTTATGAAACTGTTCTTGGTTGGGCAGGTCAAAAATTAGATAAGAAATATGCAACACCAATTTTTGATGGAGCTTCTTTAGATGAGATCAATAAATATACAGACGAAGCTGGTGTACCAAGATTTGGACACACATATTTATATGATGGAGGTACAGGTAAACGTTTTGATCAACCTGCAACTGTAGGTGTAATTTACATGATTAAGTTAGGTCACATGATTGATGATAAAATGCACGCGCGTTCTATTGGACCTTACTCATTAATTACGCAACAACCATTAGGAGGTAAAGCACAATTTGGTGGTCAGCGTTTTGGAGAGATGGAAGTTTGGGCACTTGAAGCATATGGAGCATCAAGTATCTTAAGAGAAATCTTAACTGTAAAATCTGATGATGTTATGGGTAGAGCTAAAACTTACGAGAGTATCGTAAAAGGAGAAGAAATGCCTGAACCAGGTTTACCAGAATCGTTTAACGTATTAATGCACGAACTTAAAGGTTTAGGCTTAGACGTTAGATTAGAAGAATAAATTTTTTCAGTAACCAGTTTCCAATAGTTTCTATTGGAAACTGACTACTGCCAACTATACTTATTAAAAGACATGGCAAGAAGACAAGAGAAATACACTGTAAAAAAGTTTAATAAAATCTCAATTGGTTTATCATCTCCAGAAGCTATATTAGAAGTTTCTAAAGGAGAAGTTTTAAAACCAGAAACCATAAACTATCGTACGCACAAACCTGAACGTGATGGTTTATTCTGTGAGCGTATTTTCGGTCCTGTAAAGGATTATGAGTGTGCTTGTGGTAAATACAAAAGAATACGTTACAAGGGGATAGTTTGTGATAGATGTGGTGTAGAAGTAACTGAAAAGAAAGTACGTAGAGATAGAGTAGGACACATTAATTTAGTAGTCCCAGTTGCTCATATTTGGTACTTTAGATCATTACCTAACAAAATGGGTTACCTTTTAGGTTTACCTTCTAAAAAGTTAGATATGATTATTTACTACGAACGTTATGTAGTAATTCAACCAGGTATTGCTAAAAATGCAGAAGGTGAACCATTACAAAAAATGGACTTCTTAACAGAAGAAGAATATTTAGATATTGTTGATGAGTTACCACAAGATAATCAGTATTTAGAAGATACAGACCCAAACAAGTTTATTGCTAAGATGGGTGCAGAATGTTTAATTGATTTATTAGCTCGTATCGATTTAGATGAGTTATCTTTTCAATTAAGACACAAAGCAAATACAGAAACTTCTAAACAACGTAAAACAGAAGCGTTAAAGCGTTTAAATGTTGTTGAAGCATTCAGAGATTCTCAAAAAAATAGAGAAAACAATCCTGAGTGGATGATTATGAAGGCAATTCCAGTAATTCCGCCAGAATTACGTCCATTAGTGCCTTTAGATGGTGGTCGTTTTGCAACATCTGATTTAAATGATTTATATAGAAGAGTTATTATTAGAAATAATCGTTTAAAAAGATTAGTTGAAATAAAAGCTCCAGAAGTTATTTTACGTAATGAAAAACGTATGTTACAAGAATCAGTAGATTCATTATTTGATAACACACGTAAATCATCTGCAGTAAAAACTGAATCTAACAGACCATTAAAATCTTTATCAGATTCATTAAAAGGTAAACAAGGTCGTTTCCGTCAAAACTTATTAGGTAAGCGTGTTGATTATTCTGCACGTTCTGTAATTGTTGTTGGACCTGAAATGAAATTATCTGAATGTGGATTGCCAAAAGATATGGCTGCTGAACTTTACAAGCCTTTTGTAATCAGAAAATTGATTGAAAGAGGAATTGTAAAAACAGTTAAATCTGCTAAGAAAATTATAGATAGAAAAGAACCAGTTGTTTGGGATATTTTAGAAAATGTAATTAAAGGACATCCAGTTTTATTAAACAGGGCACCTACATTACACAGACTTGGTATTCAAGCTTTCCAACCAAAGTTAATTGAAGGGAAAGCAATACAATTACATCCTTTAGCATGTTCTGCATTTAATGCCGATTTTGATGGAGATCAAATGGCGGTTCACTTACCATTAGGTCCAGAAGCTATTTTAGAAGCACAATTATTAATGTTAGCTTCTCATAATATCTTAAATCCTGCAAATGGTGCTCCTGTTACTGTACCTTCTCAGGATATGGTACTAGGTCTATATTATATGACTAAAGAAAGAAAGTCAACGCCAGAAGTTCCTGTAAAAGGAGAAGGATTAACTTTCTATTCACCAGAAGAAGTAACTATTGCTTTTAATGAAGAAAAAGTTGACTTAAATGCTGGTATTAAAGTAAGAACTCAAGATTTAGATGAAAATGGCGAGCAAGTAACTAAAATTATACAAACTACTGTAGGTAGAGTTTTATTTAATGAGAAAGTTCCTGCTGCTGCTGGTTTCATCAATGAAGTATTAACTAAGAAAAACTTAAGAGGTATAATTGGTGGTATTTTAAAAGCTACAGATATACCAACTACAGGTGCATTTTTAGATGAAATAAAAAATATGGGATATAAATTTGCCTTTGAAGGTGGTTTATCATTCTCATTAGGAGATATCATTATTCCTGCTGAAAAACAATCTATGATTGAAGAAGCAAACAAGGAAGTTGATGGTATTGTAATGAATTATAACATGGGTATGTTAACGCAAAAAGAGCGTTACAATCAGGTAATTGATGTTTGGGGTTCTACCAACAACAGATTAACTGAGTTATCTATGAAACGTTTACGTGAAGACCAACAAGGATTTAACTCAGTATATATGATGTTAGATTCTGGAGCAAGGGGTTCTAAAGAGCAAATTCGTCAGTTAACTGGTATGCGTGGATTAATGGCTAAGCCTAAAAAATCTACTGCTGGTGGTGGTGAAATTATTGAAAACCCAATTCTTTCTAACTTTAAAGAAGGGTTATCAATCTTAGAATACTTTATCTCAACTCACGGAGCTCGTAAAGGATTAGCAGATACCGCTCTAAAAACGGCAGATGCTGGATACTTAACAAGACGTTTAGTAGATGTTTCACAAGATGTTATTATAAACGAAGAAGATTGTGGTACATTAAGAGGATTAGAAGTTACTCCTTTAAAGAAAAATGATGAGATTGTAGAATCTTTATCAGATAGAATTGAAGGTCGTATATCTTTACAAAATGTATATGATCCATTAACGGATGAAATTTTAATAGAAGCTAATCAGCCAATTACTGCGCAATTAGCAGAAAAAGTTGAAAAATCTGGAATTGATTCTATAGAAGTTAGATCTCCATTAACATGTGAGTCTGCAAAAGGAATTTGTGCTAAATGTTATGGTCAGAGTTTATCTACTCGTAACAAAGTTCAAATTGGTGAAGCAGTTGGTGTAATTGCAGCACAATCTATTGGAGAGCCAGGTACACAGTTAACATTAAGAACATTCCACGTAGGTGGGGTTGCAGGTAACATTTCTGAAGAGAATAAGTTAGTTGCTAAGTTTGATGGTAATGTAACAATAGACGATTTAAGAACTGTTAAAGGAAAAGATAACGAAGGTAATGAAGTAGATATCGTAATTTCTAGAACAGCTGAAATTAAAATCGTTGATAAGAAAACAGGTATAACTCAAAGTACAAACATACTTCCTTATGGTTCTATCATTTTTGATAAGGATAGAAAGACGATAAAGAAAGGTGACGTTATTGTACAATGGGATCCATTTAATGGTGTAATTGTTTCTGAATTTGCTGGTAAAGTTAAGTTTGACAATTTAGAGCAGGGTATGAATTATTCTGTAGAAATTGATGAACAAACTGGTTTCCAAGAAAAAGTAATTACAGATTCTAAGAATAAGAAAATTATTGCTTCTTTAATTATAGAAGATAAAGATGGTAATGCTCTACGTTCTTATAGTTTACCTGTTGGTGCTCACTTAATGGTTGATGATGGAGATACTGTAGAAAGTGGAAAAACTTTAGTAAAAATACCAAGAAAGTCTGGTAAAGCAGGCGATATTACTGGAGGTTTACCACGTGTAACAGAATTATTTGAAGCACGTAACCCATCTAACCCATCTGTTGTTTCAGAGATTGATGGTGTGGTTTCTTTTGGTAAAATAAAAAGAGGTAATAGAGAAATTATTGTTGAGTCCAAAACTGGAGATATTAAAAAGTATTTAGTTAAACTTTCTAACCAGATTTTAGTTCAAGAAAATGACTTTATTAAAGCTGGTATGCCTTTATCTGATGGTGCTACAACACCTTCTGATATCTTAAGAATTAAAGGACCATCTGCAGTACAAGAATACTTAGTAAACGAAATTCAAGAAGTATATCGTTTACAAGGTGTAAAAATTAATGACAAGCATTTCGAAGTTGTAGTTCGTCAAATGATGCGTAAAGTTAAGATTATAGATTCAGGAGATACACTTTTCTTAGAGAATCAATTAATCCATAAAAATGACTTTATCGCAGAAAATGATGCTATTTACGGAATGAAAGTTGTTGAAGATGCTGGAGATTCAGAGAATTTAAAAGCAGGTCAAATTATTACTGCTCGTCAATTAAGAGATGAAAATTCTTTATTAAGAAGAAATGATCAGAACTTAGTGGTAGCAAGAGATGCACAACCTGCTACAGCAGAACAAGTTTTACAAGGTATTACAAGAGCATCATTACAGACAAAGTCATTTATCTCAGCAGCTTCTTTCCAAGAAACTACTAAAGTATTAAATGAAGCAGCTGTTAATGGTAAAGTAGATATGTTAGAAGGATTAAAAGAAAATGTAATTGTAGGTAAAAGAATACCTGCAGGTACAGGAATGAGAAAATACGACAATGTTATTGTTGGTCCTAAAGACGAAATAGAACAAAGTTTCTAAAGTATAACGTGTAAACGTTTAAATATTTAAAGTTGAATTGTTTACTGTAATTTTAATTACACTATTCAATTCAACTTTTTCTTTTTTAATAAGATGATATAATTGCATCAATAAACAAACAAAATTTTTAACCATGGAAGAAAATCAAAATAAAGAAGGCCAATTAAATATTGAATTAGATCAAGAAGTAGCAGAAGGTACCTATTCTAACTTAGCAATTATTAATCACTCAATGTCAGAATTTATTGTTGACTTTATTAATATTATGCCTGGTGTGCCAAAAGCAAAAGTAAAATCTAGAATAATTTTAACACCACAACATGCTAAAAGGTTAACAAAAGCTTTAGCAGATAATGTTCGTAAATTCGAACAACAACATGGAGAAATTAAAGATTATGAACAACCTCCTATTCCAATGAATTTTGGGCCTACAGGTCAAGCATAAAAAAGAATTGATGAAATAATTTAATTTCATCTTTTCTTATGGTTATTTTTTTCTTTCTATAATGTTATTAAAAAGTAAATATAAACGTAACTTTTTATATAATTTAATATATTATTTATTTTAACAATCAATAAAGCAAAACCAAAATCAAAATACTCTTAAATTAATTTCTACATTAATTTTTATAATTTTTTCAATATTAAAAGTATCATCACAAACAGGAAACCTACAAGGAACTATTTCAGATGAAAATGGAATTTATGTTCCAGGGGCAAATGTTGTTATAAAAAAACTTAAAAAAGGAGATATTACAGATTTTGATGGAAGATTTACAATAGTAGATGTACCAGTTGGAACTTATCTATTAACAGTTTCTTATTTAGGATATAAGAATATTTCAAAAACTATTGAAATTATAAATGGTAAGACAACCCAAATTTCCCTAGAATTAAAATCTGGAGACATAGAGCTTGACGAAATTCGTATTACTTCAGCTATCCTTAGAGGTCAAGCAAAGGCATTAAATACACAAAAAAATAATATTAACATAACAAATGTTGTATCCACAGATCAAATAGGAAAGTTTCCAGATGCAAACATAGGTGATGCTGTAAAAAGAATCCCTGGTATTACAATGCAGGTTGATCAAGGTGAAGCAAGAAATATTATTATTAGAGGTTTATCACCACAGCTAAACTCTGTTACATTAAACGGAAGTAGAATCCCATCTGCTGAAGGAGATAATAGAAATATTCAAATGGATTTAATTCCATCTGACATGATACAAACCATTCAAGTTAATAAAGCGATTACACCAGATATGGATGCAGATGCAATTGGTGGTTCTGTAAATTTAGTAACTAGAACTGCTCCTCAAGGATTTAGATTATCTGCAACTGGAGGTTCAGGTTTAAACACAATTACAGGGAAAAGAATTTTAAATGGTTCTTTTTTAGTTGGTGATCGTTCAAAAAATCAAAAAATAGGTTGGATGATTGGAGCTACTATAAATGACAATGATTTTGGTTCTGATAATATTGAATTTGAATGGGATGACGATGTTACTGATTTTGTTAAGGAACATGATATCAGAACTTATTTGGTACAAAGAGTAAGAAGAAGTTTTTCAGCTAACTTTGATTTCAAACTTAACAATAACCATGAGTTGTATATAAAAACTATGTATAATTGGAGAGATGATAGAGAAAATAGATATAGATTAAGATATACTGATATTGAATTGATTGATGATACTAACCCATCATTAGGATATCAAGCCGAAATAAGAAGAGAAACAAAAGGTGGTATAGACAATAATAGAAATAAAAATGCCCGTCTAGAAGATCAACGCATGCAAAACTATACCTTAGGTGGAAATCATTTATTAGGTAAATTACAAATTGATTGGTTGTCTTCTTATGCTGCTGCTTCAGAAGAAAGATTAAATGAACGTTACATTACATATAGGTTAAAAGACGTTGCTTTAAATACTCCAGATTTATCTAATCCAGAGTTTCCGGTAATTACTCCCTCGGTTATGCCTGCTTTAAATTCTTATGAATTAAGAGAAATAACAGAAGAAAACCAATTTACAGAAGAATCAGATTTCAATACATTTTTAAACTTCAAATTGCCAATTAAAAATGGTTCTATCAAATTTGGTGCTAGAGCGCGTTTAAAAGAGAAGAATAGAGATAATAATTTCTTCGAACTAGAGCCCAATACTAATGCTTTCGATGATTTCTCAGCTTTATCTTTAACTAATCAAACAGATGCTAACTATTTAGCAGGTAGTCAATATGTTGCAGGTAATTTTGTTGATCCAAAATATTTAGGTCAATTAGATCTAGCAGATTCATCTTTATTCAATTCTGAAGACAAAAAAGATGAGTATTTAGGTGGTAATTATACTGCAGAAGAAAACGTGTATGCAGGTTATCTAATGTCAACTTACAATATAAATGATAAGTTTACAATTCTTGGTGGGATAAGATTAGAAAGCACAGATATTACTACAACAGGAAATATAGTAAATTTTGATACTAATGGAGATTTTGAAAGTGTAACTATGACTACTGAAAAAAACTCTTACACTAATGTTTTACCAAGTTTACATTTCAAATATAATTTAGATAAGAATTCATCTTTACGTTTTGCTTGGACTAACACTATTGCAAGACCAAATTATATAGACATCGTTCCTTTTAAAAATATTATCAGAGAAGATAATGAAATTGAATTAGGTAATCCAGATTTAAAACCTACTACTTCTATGAATTTCGATTTACTAGGTGAAACTTATTTTAAAAATTTAGGACTTTTATCAGGAGGTGTTTTCTTTAAAAAAGTAGATGATTTTATATAT
>Ga0228627_1001111_pt1 | contig 14652 bp, 4 predicted proteins | sample 33DmetaG_FD_190483 | JGI IMG/M metagenome (GOLD analysis project Ga0228627, IMG submission 190483) | Seawater microbial communities from Monterey Bay, California, United States - 33D | ecosystem: Environmental > Aquatic > Marine > Coastal | place: USA: California | collected 2016-09-28 | reverse complement strand
ATTTATTAAATAATAATAATTTATTAAATAATAATAATAATTATATATCTAATAATGAAATAAGTCAAACAAATAATTTTTTAGTAACAGTTCAAAATGGTAAATATTATTTAAATAACATTGAATCTCCTGTTTTATATTTAAATTCGAATAGTATATATACTTTTAATTTAAATGATCCATCAACATCAGGTCATCCATTTTATATTACAAAAAGTATAATAGGAGGAGAACCAGCAATTCTATATAAATATAATTTTAATATTAAAAATAATGGTAGTAATTTTAATACTCAACAAAAAATAGTTGAATTAGATACTAATAATTTTAATAATCAGGAAATTTATTATCAATGTGGAATTCATAGTTATATGGGTAATAAAATTAATATTATAAATAATAATACAACAACTTCAAATAATAATACAACAACTTCAAATAATAATACAACAACTTCAAATAATAATACAACAACTTCAAATAATAATACAACAACTTCAAATAATTATTATTAAGATTAAATTAATATAAATATAAATATTTAAATATAATAAAGATATGACTGTTGGTTTAATTGAATTATATAATAAAGGCAAAGAAGATACTTTTTTAATTGGTAATCCTGAAATAACATTTTTTAAATCTATTTATAAACAGTATTATAATTTTTCATATGAAGATAAATTATGTAATTTTTCTACAAAGCCACTATTAGGAAGTAAAACATATATAAGATTAAATGAATACGGAGATTTAATTAATAAAATGTACCTCAGACTTAATTTTAAAGGAAATTTAATTAATTCAAATTTAAATTTATCTATTCAAAAGCCAAATGATATAAATATATTAAAGAAATCGCCTATTTATGTAGGTAGTAATTCTAATCAAATTAATATAAATTTTGCACAAAATATAAATATTATACAAGAGTGGAAACCCATTATTATTGGCAATGAAAATGAACTGGATATTGATAATTTATTACAAACACAAGATTATATTAGTTTTTCTCCTAAAAGAAATATTAGATATATTGATTTATCTAATAATACTCAAAGATATTTTTATAATAGAAATTTAAATTCTGATACAAAATATAAATTTCAGTTTGATACTATACTTATAAATCAAAATAATATTAAATTTACTTTATATAAAGGTAATATTTTTACATATAATAATTCTATTGAAATTTTACCCGATACTGAAGGTTTTTATAATTTTGATGATTATAAAGTATCCAGTTTCAATCAAGTTGTATTAAGTTATAAAATTAAGTATACAAATAATACTAAATTTGGTAATATAGATTTAGAATTTAAAGGTTTATTAACATCTACAAATAATATTAGTAATACACGTGAATATTTTAATTATACCATTAATAATAATCATTATGAAATAATTAAAACTGATACTATATATATTAATTTAGATACTCAATTGGTAAATTATAATTTTTTTATTAATTTTACTGATGCAAATGTAAATGCAAATGAAGATAATAATTCATTAAAAACTGATGATATATTTATATATTTGTATAATACTAAATATAATATTATTAATTATGAAAATTTAATAATTCATTTTTATGACGTATATAATAATCAAATTCCTATAATTGATAATATACTTAATTTAATTAATTATAATTATAATGAAATAAAATTTAATATTTCTTATAATAAAATAATTACACAAACTATTAATTTAAATAAACACACATATATTACAAATAATTTTAATATTAATGGTTCATTTAATATAATTAATTTAAATACTAATTTAAATAATATAATCAAAAGTATTTCTTTAAATATAGATCAAAATATTATTGATAAATATAATTCTAATTGGTTAAATATTAATAATCATTATTTTATAAATAATGATAATCAATATAATATAATTGAAAATTTAACATTATTTAAATTAGATAATTATTCTAATTATTTTTATGTACCATTAAGATTTTGGTTTAATAATTTTACTTATAATTCATTACCATTAATTTCATTAAAAAATAGTGAAGTTATAATTAATATTGAGTTTAATAATAAAAAAGATTTATTAGGTGATTATTACTTTTTTAATAATATTGAACTTGATGATTGTAAATTATTATGTAATTATATAGTTTTAGATAAAGAACAAAAAAACTTTTTTATGAATAATAAATTAGAATATTTAATTGAACAAGTTCAATCAATAGAAAATATTCATATTAATTCAAATTATAATTCAATTGAAAATAATATTAAATTAAATTTACATCGTCCAATTAAATATATAATATGGAATTTACCATATAAATATAATTTGGAAAAAGCAAAAATATCATTAAATAATTATGATGCAATTGAAGAGATAGATGGTGAATATTATCATTCATTAATTCCATTAAAATTAAATTTAAAAAATACGAAAACTATTTATAATATTAATCAAAATACAAATAAAGATGGGACTTATTATATATATTCATTTTCCTTAAATCCTACTGAATTTCAACCTTCGGGAAGTTGTAATTTTTCAAGAATAGATTTAGCTATGTTACATATGAAAATTTATAATACTACTTTAACACAAATTACTAAAAGTTTCTGTAGTATTTACGCAGTAAATTATAATATGTTATTCATTGAAAATGGAAAACATAATTTATTATTTTAATTTAATTTTAATTAAGTTTTATTTCAAAATTTTTTTCTAAACTATAATTATAATATGGGAGGAGGATTAATGCAATTAGTCGCATATGGTGCACAAGATGTTTATCTTACTGGTAACCCTCAAATTACTTTCTTCAAAGTTGTCTACAGAAGGCACACTAACTTTTCAAAAGAATGCATTGAACAAACTTTTTCAGGTGCCGTTGGTTCCAACAAAAGAGTAACTGCTACTCTCGCCAGAAATGGTGATTTAGTACAAGAAGTATACTTAAAATGTACTGGACCAGCAGATACCGCAGATCATACAAATATGGTAGATTGGGTTGAATGTGAAATTGGTGGTCAAAAAATTGACAAACAATATTCAGCTTGGTTAGATATTTACAATACCTTATTTGAAACTAATCATGATTACAGAGCTGCTATGTGTTCAATTAGTAATGAGGTCAACTATGTTCCCCTTAGATTCTGGTTCAATAGAAATCCTGGTCTTGCTTTACCTTTAATTGCTTTACAATACCACGAAGTTAAAATTAACATGCAATTAGGAACTATTGGTGCCGATGATGCTACTTTACTAGTCAATTACGTATACTTAGATACTGATGAAAGAAGAAGATTCGCTCAAGTATCACATGAATACTTAATCGAACAAGTTCAACACACCGGCGATGAAACTGTCCAAAACGGTAAAATCACATTAAACTTCAATCATCCAGTTAAATGCTTAGCTTGGTCATCATCTGTTGCACTTGGCACTGCTAAATTACAATTAAATGGTCATGATAGAGCTGCCGTCCAAGATGGTGCTTATTATCAATTAGTACAACCATACGAATGTGGTTTAGGTCACAGTCTCACTATGGACGCAACAACTAGAATGTGGAATAATGCTCCTGGTTATGCCAATGTATACTTATACTCATTTGCCTTAAAACCAGCCGAACATCAACCATCTGGAACATGCAATTTCTCAAGAATCGATAATGCTGTATTAAATATGACTCATGATAGTTCTTCAATTGTCAGCTTACATGCTGTTAACTACAATGTCCTCAGAGTTATGTCTGGTATGGGAGGTCTTGCGTACTCGAATTAAATTTGTTTATTAAATACATATAAAAAAATATAGACTTTATTTTACTAATATTTTTTTTTTTTAAATTACACATTTATATCTTTAATTGTTATAATTTGTTTATTTTTTTTCATCATATATCCAAAATTCAAAAATATATAACTAATTCTAAACAACATTTACATTTTGCTATATTTTTATCAAAATCTTTATTATAATAATATTCTGATTTTACTTCAATAATTTTATTTTCATCAATAATATAAAATACATGAATTTTATCTTTAAAAATATATTTACAACTTAATTTTATATTATTATTAAATCCTGTAACTAAATTATCTTCTTTATAATTTAATTTATATAAAAGTTCTTTGAGTGCATAAGGTTCATCTCCTTGTACTTGTATTATTTTCCACTTGGTAATTCATAATTTTTTTAAAGAATGAATTTCTATGTGCCTTTTCACAAAATTTAGGAAGTTGTAATACATGTTCTACACCATATAATTCTAAATTTTTTTTAATTTTATTATTTTCTAAATTTTTTTTACGATTTGGATTTTCTTCATTTAATCTATTATTAGTATTGATACGTGTTTGATTTATTTCATTTTGTCTATTAGGAAATTCTTCATTTAATTTTTCAATGTATTTTTACATGATTTTGAAATTTTTTGTTCTATATTAGTTTTTCTTTCTGGAATTTTTCATTTAAATTTTTAATAGTTTCTTGTCTTTTTTGTTCTCTAATAACAACAGAACATTTTTTACAAAATATTCCTATATCAATACAATATCTTATAGATTTTTTACAATTTAATTCACCACATTTACAATTAAAAATTACATGAAAATCTCTTTTACAATCGTCTTCTGTAACATTTTGTAAAATAACATTATTAACTTGTAAAATAATAGCATTATTATTGGTAGATTTATTAAATAAATTACTTTTATTATATTTTGTCATAGTGTAAATAAATAATATAATTAAATCAATTACATTTTGATTTGTATAATAAAATAATTTAAAATTTATTTAAAATATCATATATAATTAATTAGTAATGACTGCTGGATCATTAATACAAATAGCTGCCTCTGGTGAGGAGGATTGTTTTCTTGTAGGAAACCCAGAAGTAACATTATTTAAAACACTACATAAACATCATACTAATTTTTCTCGTGAATTAAAAGAATATAAAATAGATAATGTAGGATTAAATCAAGATTTAAAATTTGTAATTCCAAGAGATGGAGATTTACTACATAAAATTTACTTAAAAATAAAAGGAACTAAATATTTTGATACAAAAAAAAAATATGTTTATATTAATTTTAATGAAAATAATTTTATAAATTATATAGATTTTTTTCATAATTCATATAATTATGGTATACTTCTAAATGATAATCCTAAAACGGATTTATTAATATATAAAAATATTGATGATAATGAAAATGGTCTTATATATGCTAATATTGAATTAATTGATAATAAAATATATATTGAGGAAATTCATACAGATAATATTGATAATATAAATTTTACTTATATAACAAACAAAAATATAAAATATAATTTTGATTCTTGGAGATTTGAATTATATTTAAATGATTTAATAATAGAAAATAGTGGTTTAGAGTTTAATGATATAATTGAAAAGGAAATATATAATTTTAATAATGTATTAAGTAGTTCAGAAGATTACTATAAAATTATTATTGAAGAAATTAATATTGGTAAAATAAGTGAAAAAGAATTTAATGTGATAAATAAGTATGAATATTCATTTAAAATATATGAAAAGATTAATTATAATTTTTATACATTATATCCAGATTATAATTATAAATTTTTATATAATAAAATATCAAATTTAAGCATAGGTGATATAGAATATAATTTAATTGATTTAAAATATAAATTAGAAAATGATAAATTAGATTTTGAAAATATTTTATTAGTAAATGAGAAAAAAGAAATAAACTTAGATAATATTGAAATTTATAATTATACTGATACAACAAAAGTAAAATTGACTACAATTGAAGATCACAATTTGAATGCGAATGATTATATTTTAGTATCAGATTTAAATAATGTATTAAATACACCATTTAATAAAAATTATAAAATAGATGAAATTAAAAGTGAAAAGGAATTTTTTATAGTAATTGATAATTTATATAAATTTTATAGTATTGATAACATTAATAATTTATCTATTAGTTATTATTCAGATATAAATTTTATTGAAAATAATTATGATATTTATATTATTTTATCTCGTGAATACTATATTTCGGTATTAGAAATTATAACATATATTTATGAAAATAGTAAGATATCAAAAATTGATATTTATGGTTCAAATATAGAGTCAAGTATAACACAATATAATATTGATAATAAAATTGAAGATAATTGGATATTTATAGAAAGTATTATTATTAATGAATATATTAATATTAATGATAAAGTATATTATGATCTAAATTATAATTATTACAAATATTATAAGATATCTTTATTTTATACAGAAGATAGTTCAATTTATAGTTTTAAATTAATTAATTTATATGAAAATAAAAATATTGATATAAGTAATAATTTAATAATATTTGAAAATGATTTAAATAACAATATTTTTAATACTAATAAATCTTTATATACAAATTTAATTTTAAGAATTGATAAAATATCATTATACAATATAGTATTACAACCAGAAATAATAAATAATAATGAAATAATAAAAAATATAGATACAACAAGTGATGGAAATGGGTATGGTTTAATATTAGAAATAGAAATAAATAATAAAAAAATTATTAATATTATAATAAAAGAAGGAGGTTATAATTATAATTATAGTGATACTATTTATATTAATAAAGTATATTTTGAAGATTCTATGGATGATTTAATTATTAAATTAGATATAAGTAATTTTGTTAATATAGATGAAAATATTAATAAATATAAAATTTTAGATAGTATTTCCTGGGAACCAAATTATAGTGATAATTATAGTTATTATGAAAATAATTTAAATAAGATATTTTATATTACATTAAATGAAAAGATATTACCTTCATATATATCATTTAATGGAGCAAAAAATAAAGATGAATATGTAAATTTATTTAATTTTTATGGTTCAATTTGGAAATTAAATAATTATAATTCAAAGATAATTAATTATTCATTAGATTTAAATGAAACAAATTCATTATTTACAGTAGAAAATTTTAAATCTGAAGTCCATAATTCTCATAGTTCTAATACTTTATGTAATTCTATAAAAATCAATGATGAACATTCAAGTATAGTTAATTCGGAATTTATTCATTTTGATATTAGTAATATTAGTATTAATAGTAGTAATTTATTTATATACGATTATAGTACTTCATACAAAAATATAAATATAAATGATGAATATTCATCTGGTATTATTATAAATAAATTAAATTCTAAATTAAATTCAGTAAATATTAATAATTATGAATTTAATATTGATAATATTTCTAATAAATTAATATTTAAGAAAACAAATTTTAGTTTAAAAATAATAAATAATAGTAATATATTATATTATCTTGGATTTTCAAGTAATAATGTATATTATCAACATGCATCAATTACAGAAAATGCAGGATTTTTTAATTCTAATTTTTACTTATCTGATTTTGAAATTCCATTTAATAATATTGAAATTACAGATAATAATAATTCATTTAAATTAAATGATAAAGAAATTATTATTAATAGTTCAATTTATACACCATTAGAATTAATAGCAACAATTGAAAATAAAATAGGAAGTAATGATTATGAATTAATATATTTTTATAATAAATTCTGTATAAAAAAGAAGAATTTTATGATATTAAATTATGATATTAATTCCTATATTAAATTTAATAATAGTATTGAAAATGTAAATATTATTATAAATGATAATAATAATAATTTATCATATATAATAGATTCTGTGATACAAACTAAGTATATTAAAAATAATTATTATAATATTAATAAATTAATAAATGATATAAGTAATATAATTAAACCAATTAATATTAAACTTAATAATGATAAGATAGAAATATATGATATAAATTATTTTAATTTAAATAATATAAATAATAATATTTTAGATACATTAGGTTTTTATATTAATTCTGCTATATTTTCATACATTAATAGTGAATTATATATAATTGATTCTGGAAAAAATTATAAAATAAATGATATAATAAAAATAATTAATCCTAATAATAATGATAATGTAATTAGTGCTAAAACAATTGAAATAAATAATAATAATAATAATAGTTTAAAAAAATTTGAAATTATTAATATAGAAGGAAATTGGGATATTAGTTCAAATAAATTACTATATGATTATAATAAATCTGGTTATGATATTAAATATATAGATAATTATTATAGAATTAGTAGTAATGTTATATCATTTATACATATTAATAAAAAAAATAATAAATTATATATTAAGAATAATGATATTATTTTAGGACCTGATACTTTGGTAATTCCTAACGATATTTACACACCTTTAAAACTAAAAAATACAATTCAAAATTTACTATATACAAAATCATATGATATTACTTTTGATATAGAAGAGAATAAATATATTTTTATTAATAATTCATATATTAATTTTACAATATTATCATTTTTAATAGATGATTGGAAATATACTAATAATATTATACCTACTTTAGGTTTTAGTTCTTCAATTAATTTAGTATCATTAAACAGCAAGATTTATTCTAATATATTTAGTAATTATGTAAATAATAATAGTTATTATTCGGATATTAGTATTAATTCTATTTTAGATATTGATATTAAAAATAATATACAAAATAAATTAGGTAATGATTTCAAGATAAAATATGAAAATAGTAAATATACAATATCTAAAACAAACTTTTCTTTATATCATAATAATTATAAGGGTTTTTTTGATAAATTTTCTTTTAATACAAGTGAAACATATGAAAATTATTATTTAAATAATTATAATTGCTTTTATATTTCATCTACAGTAATAATAAATATAGATGATAAAATATATTTTAATAATAAGAATAATATTATATGGATAAATAATTTATCAAAAATAGATAATTTACTATTTAATTCAAATATAAAAATAAAACTTGATAATTATTATGAAAATTTTCGTAAATTAAAATTATATATTAATTCAAAGTTAATACATTATGATATACATTTTGGATATTCTGAAACAGAACAAGAAATATTTTTTAGAAAATATAATTTTAAAATTTTATCAACAAATGATATTTTACCTACATTAGGTATTACATCATCATTTAACAGTATGAATAGTTATTTATTAGATGATGATAGTGTAAAATATATTTCTGATAATCCACCTATAAGAAATAATAAAATATTAATTTTAAAAAATGGTATATTAGATTCTGAAAATTATAATACTATTATAATTAATCAAGGAGATATTTTTAAAAATGATGGTAATAATGATGAAGGTGAACTTACTGTAATTGAATGTGAAGTTTTAAGTTATTATTATATAGGAGATTACGATAATAGATTAGAATTAGAAATAAAAGGTGGATTTTCTAAAACAAATTTAAAATTTGAAAATAATTTTTATAAAAGTGAAGAAAATATAAAAATATATGAAATATTATATAGTTCAAATAAAACACAAAATGCTATTTCTGTAGGTAATAGTAACAATACATTTTATTATAGTTATCCTACATTTCTTAATAGTAAAAATTTTATATCTACATCTTATGTAATAAATAATGGAAATTATACAATTGAGGAAATTATTAATGAATTAAGAAAAATTAGTTCTAATCTTATAGTTAATAAAATTTATAATAAAATTCAATTTAGATATAGCTTTGGTAGTGTTACTACACATTTTAAATTAAATATACAAAATGATTTATTAAAAATAATAAAATTTGATTATTTACATCTTAATAATGAAGATAATAAATTTATAAGTAAAAAATTTAATGATACTATTAGTATTACACCGTATCAGTCCCAATTATTTATTAAAGAAAATTATGAAAATGATGATTTATTAACAGTTAATTTATATAATTATTTATATAATAGTTTTATAATTAATTTTGAAAATTCTAATAATAGTAATGATATAATTATAATTGAAGATACTTTAGATACTGAAATTACCTTTCAAAAGGATATTAATAAATTTACATTAAGTAATAAAAGTTTATGTTTTCATCTTACTAATAGTTTAAATAAAATATCTAAGTATACATATAATATTTCATTCAGTAATGATACATTTATATTTAAAAAGGATAATTTTAAAATATTTTTATACGACAATAATTTACTTAATATTATTCCTTTTGATAATAAATATAATAATAAAACATTTACATCTAATTTATCAACTAACACAAATTATATAATTGATAATAGTAATAATACATTAATTTATTATAGTAATAACACTAAAAATATTAAAATACCCAATGGTACATACACTATTTTAAATTTTACTAATATATTTAATAAATTACTAAATTATAATTACTTACTCACATATTCAAATAATATTTTTACTATAAAAAAATCTATTTTTAATATTAAAGCAAACAAAGATTGTAAATCTATTCTATCTACATTAAACTTTAATGGTAATTATAATAATAGTAATATATATTATAGTGATTCTTATTATTCTGATTATGTAATTATAACTAGTAATAATAATATTGTACTACAGGATTTTGATAGTAAAGGTCTTTCAGGAAGTGTAAGTTTAACTGAAAATGAATATGAAATTAGAGGTGATGGTACTAAATTTGTAGATGATTTAAAAAAAAATGATTATATTTATATTGGTGATACAGTATATCAAATAGATAGAATTATCAATGATACATTATTATATGTTACAAATATAATTTCAAAATCCTATACAAAAAATTATTATTATCTAATGAAAAATTATACAATTGTATGTGACAGTAAAACTTATAATATTAATGATTTTGTTATTTATTTTGATAATTTAATAAATCAACATTTTATAGATAGTTCTAATAATAATAAAAAATTTGAATTTTATTATTCTAACAATAAATTTATTATAAAAAAAACTAATTTTTCAATTATTAATAATAGTAATATTTTACCTAGTATTGGTTTTACTAATACTCAATTATCTATATTAAATAGTAATAATAAATACTATATAGAATCTAATACATTACCAAGTAATATTAATATTAATTCTAATACAAATAAATTATCCTTAACACTTTATCCTATTTATATTTATAACTTCTATTTTACAAATAATATTTATATGAATACTAAATTTACAAAACTTGCTGAATTAATTCAAGAAAATTTAAATTCTAAATCTATATTTTACAATGTAACTTACAATTCCATAACTAATCAGTTTATAATATCAAATTATAAATATAATTTTAAATTAATTAAAACAGCCTTTATAGAACTATTAGGTTTTAATATAGATTTAGAATATAATTTTTCAAATGAATTTATATCTAATAGTATTAGTGATAGTATAAATATTAATAATGAAAATAATAAATTAATAATAGAAGAAAAAAAGGAAATAAATCATATTATTTATTTTTCTAATAATGTATTAATATATACTGATTTTTTATATATATTTAAAAATAAATTAAAAAATACTGATAATAGATTTGATATAGAGGTTATTAATAATAAATTTAAAATTACTAATAATATAAAATTTAAATTTAATTTTATATCAAATTTCATTTATAATTTTAACAATAATATTCATGATATACTATATAAAAATTTTAATTATAAACATACTCAAATAATTATAAATCAATATAATAATACATTTTCATACCAGGATACTTTATGTTCTTATATTTCTATTCCTAATAATAATTATAGTTTAAATCAAATATCTTGTGCATTAACTAATAATATATATTTTTCTAAATACTTTTATATTTATACAAATAATACTAATACTTATTTATATATTGAAAAAATATATTTTAATTTTATATTTAATAATCCAAATAATATTTTTAATTCATTAGGATACAATTATGATAGTACTAATATTAATAAATTATATTATGTATCAAAAAAATTGCCATTAGATGATACTTTAATTACTCAAAATTATTCGACTGAATTTATAACAACATCAATAATTAATAATTCTAATAAATTTATTGATATAATTACTTTATCAACTATTGTAGATAATATTAATTTATATCAAACTATATTATTACAATCACAAAATAATAGTAATATTAAATATTATGTTACTATAATTGAACTTAGTGTTATAAATGTAACTATAAATAAAAAAATACCAAATATAATTTATGAACTTTATTCTGTAAATAATTTATTAAAATTAGATGATTGGGGCGATAATAATAGTTTTAATACAAAACAATTTAATATTAATACTAATAATTTAAATAAATATTCATATTATAAATTTGAAATTATTTCAACTCATTCAAAAAATAATAATTATAATGGTTCTATTTCAGATTTTCATTTTAATAAAAATACTCAAATTGATTTTATAGATAATAATATAAAGTATTATACAGGTATAAATTGCTTATTAGAGGAAAATGATAATTTTTTAACAACAAACAAATTAGATTATGATTTTATTAATATTACTCTATATGATTATATTATTCCTTATAAGTTACGTATAGATTATACTAATATTATAAATTTTAAATTGTATGCATTTTCTAATGATTTTGATGAATTAGGTATATTATTAAATATTATACCGGATTTAAATAATAAAAATTTTGAGATAGAACATAATAATAATAGTTATAAATATTATAAATTAGAATTTCATTATAATACTACTCCAGAAATTTATTTTCTTGAATTATATAAATTTAAAATAACTAATAATATAATATATAATGAAGATTATATACATATAAACACAACATTAATTGATAACAATGAATATTATATTACTTCAAATAATAATAAATTAATTTCATTACCTATAAAAAAAAGTTATAAAAAATTTCATTATAATTTTACAAGTAATTTTGATAATATTTTTGTATCAACACAAATGTTAAATCCTACTAATTATATATCATATAATAACATTATTACTAATAATATGATTTTAGATAATTATGATAATTATGATAAATTATATTATTATAAAAAAAAATTAGATTTAAATAATATTTTTACTATAATAGAGAATCAAATTATTAATATTAATGATACTGAAATATATTTACAATCAGGAAATTTTACAATAATAGAATTATTGAAATATTTAAATAACTATTTTAAAACAGTAAATATAGAATTTTCTTTTAATTATATAACATCACAATTATCTTTATATAGTAATGATAATATAAATTTTAGATTACATAATAAATATATTATTGCTGATAATGCAAATGAAATACCATCAATTATTATTTATAATAATAAATGTATAATTACATTTAAACATATTCATAATTATAATGAAAATGACCTTATATATATTTATTCACCTAATATTTCATTTTTAAATAATATTTTTAGTGTATTATATATTAATGCATATATTATTCAATTCAATATAATGCAAACAAATAAATATATTTTTGATTATGAAATTAAAATATTTAAGTATTCAAACTCATTTCTTCACTCATTTAATATAATACCTACTATAAATAATAATTTTAAAAATAATTATATTTCTGAAATAATAGATGATATAAATCATGATGGTATAATTAATTGTATAGATATAAGTTTATCTGATGTTTACAATATAATAAATAATATTTCTTTTCATATTGGTAATACAAAAATAGATTCACACTCTTTAAAATGGAATGATATTTATAATGAATTATTAAATCCAAATCAACATTATTGTAATGCTATGACACAAAGTAAAAAAATAAATGAATCTAATACATATTATATACCTTTACATTTTTGGTTTAATAATAATTATGAATTAGCTTTACCATTAATTTCTTTACAATATACTGAAATTTTTTTAGAAATTAAAACTAATTCATATTTTGGTTTTAAAACTAATATTACAAATGATAGTATAGAAGAATTTAATATTCTGCTTGATTTTATCTTTTTAGAAGATAAAGAAAGAAAATTATTTGCTTCTTCTGATATTGAATATTTAATAACTTATGTTAATAAAATTGAAAAATTACCTGTTAATAATAATTATAATCATATTGAGTTAAAATCTTTTGAAAATCCTGTAAAATCTATATTCTTTTATTTAAATAATTGTAAATTACTTAATGCCAATATTCAATTTAATGATAAGTTAAGAACAGATAATCATAATGAAATATATTATAGAGTAATTCAAAAATATGAAAATAATATAAATAAAGATTTAAAAATAGATTATAATTTAAATAATAAAAGACAATGGAGACAATTTATAGATGATAATTCTCAAAATAAATATGATTCATATATGTATTCATTCTGTATAAATTTAAAAGATAATATTAATCCATCTGGTAGTATTAATTTTTCACAATTTAAAGAATCTTATTTAATTATTAATTTACAAGAAGTTCAACGAGATTCAAATATTGATATTTATGCTAGTACTTATAATATTCTTGTTATAAAAAATGGTATGGGAGGTTTAAAATATACAAAGGGTTAAAATATAAAATTTACATATTACAAATTTATGCATATTACAAATTTATGCATATTACAAATTTATGCATATTACAAATTTATGCATATTACAAATTTATGCATATTACAAATTTATGCATATTA
>Ga0228627_1001075_pt1 | contig 14970 bp, 22 predicted proteins | sample 33DmetaG_FD_190483 | JGI IMG/M metagenome (GOLD analysis project Ga0228627, IMG submission 190483) | Seawater microbial communities from Monterey Bay, California, United States - 33D | ecosystem: Environmental > Aquatic > Marine > Coastal | place: USA: California | collected 2016-09-28 | reverse complement strand
AAGATACAAGACCAATTCAGTTTACTTGTACCCAAGTAGTGAATTAAATCTCTACCTGGATCAAGCATCTTCTCATCACGCATAACAATAAGTCTGCGTAATGCAAGATGTAATTGCTTCATGTTGTAACCAGCCATAGCCCAACCTTCAAATGGATAATGCTTAACTGCATCATACCATTGGTCTGCTTGTTGCTCGTTGTTGCCTTGCAATACATTTAAGAACTTAGTTTTACCTTGTCTGTTACGAACAAAGTAATCGTTATTAAACATTGTGTATTCTAAACAATCAACCCAGTCAGTTAATCCTGTTTTAGCATTAAGCGGTGGTGCCGCTGCTAATGTAGGAATATCTAATACCATACTGTAGTCTGCTGTATGCTCTAACCAGTTTAGGATTGTACTACGCAAGTCATCATCTGTTTTAAAGTTAGGCCAATCACATTTGATTACACCTGTAGCAATCTGGAACCCACCACTGTCGCCTAGGATAAAACTATTATTCCTATCACGCTTTTGGATCATTGGTTCCTGTACATCACTCTTTGCAGTATCTCGAGTAGCATGTCCGGCAGAGTAAAGACCCCATTTGTAATTATAGTAATTGTCCTTGGGCTTTAAAAAGTCAAAGCCGTCAATTCCATATTCAAAGCCTGCAGGCATACGTTCAGGCTTAACAAAGTCTGGGCGTAATTGTGCTTGTGCTATAAACTTAGAATAAAAACTACTGATACTCGGTAAGAATACACTGTAGTCTTTATTACTAGTTGTTAAGTCTTTTCTGTCTGCCATTTATATTATACCGTCAATGCTGGAAGAATGTAATCGTATTTGCCAATGCCTGAGTCTACACTAATCTGTAGGGCACCACGTGAACTAATCTGCATTACACATGCACCTGACATGCCTAGTTTCAGAATAGCTAATACTTGTGCTAATGGCCATGCATAACCTTCGTTAAGCTCACCTTCGATGTTTGAAGCAAATGTACGCTTACCTGTAAATGATCCATCTGGAGCACCAACTGTAACAATTAGATCTCCGTCTTGTGTTTTAACAGTAAAGTTTGGCTCAATGCCTCCGTAAATGCCTGCTACTTGTGTTAGCTCACTTACTTTTGCTTTTGTTGGCTCAAATGTTACATCCCAATCAGCACCTTTAAACTTTACAGTTTGTAGTGTTTGTTCAATAATCTCTTTACTCATAAAGCGATATTGGTCTGTGTTACCATCTGCGTCTTTAAACATCAAATGATCTGGTGTATTAACTCCATTGCGTTCGCGTGATACAACTTCTACTGTTGCATCATCTGTTTGATAGTTACCTAACGAAGTAACGCCTGCTAGGAAACCTAAGTTGCCTAAGCCAAACTCACCTTTAAAGTCTGGTGTTACGTTGTGTAATTGTGCATGCATAATAACTGTGCGATCGGCATCCATTGCATCTAGCTCTGTTGCTTCATCTGTGCCAGTTACTTTAACGTTAGTAATAAACCCAAGACCTGCTGTATGCTTAACAATGTCTTGTACGATGTCACGTGTACTCATATGATATTCTCCTATTGATAATTGTAATATAACTATGTTATTGTATAATGATATTTAGAATTTGTCAAGTAAAAAGGCCGTTTATGGCTTTAAAATTGATGTTTTTATTATACAATACTATAGTCAGTTTTTCTGATTCCATAATATATTATACAATATATATTGACAAATGTCAACCGGATTAACCAAAGTGTCGAGTGATGCTCTTTGGTAATTTTGATTTGATTGGGTTCCATATTGCTGCTTCTGCCTTACCTATAAACTTAGGCCTTGGCACTAGCCAGCCAATAAGAACTCCTAATAAAAAGTATCCCATTACTGTTCCTCCTGATGGTAGCTAGGGCATCCATCGTCTGTGCAATTGTTTTCTATGTGGTTAGCATTGTATATGAACAACGCTGTAATCATTACTATTATATATTCCATTGTTATATAATAGACTAAAAGTGATGTATTGTCAACTATTTTTATAATAGTTGCGTACCATGAAACTTGGCCTGTAAAAGTCTATTTCATTTACTTTGTGCCATGTACTTTCGTTTGCTGTGAAACACCAAGCATGGTTACGTTTGTATGGTATTTGTGCTTGTGCCGATTTTGGCTTGCGTGATACAAGAACTCCACTGTCTGTATGTGTTTCATCTTGTGCCATGTAAACTTGAAAGGTAGTAACTTGTGTATTTGGATATGCGCTAACATCATTGTGCCAGGCTTGATGAAATCCTGGATAATCTAAATGCCATAACCAACTATAACGGGTGAACTGTATACCTGTTACTTCGTATATCTTTGCGTCTAGTTCTCCAGTCCACAACCAATCATAAAACTCACGTAAGAATCCACTAGCACTTTCACGTGCTTCTTCATCTATCATTACTACTTGTCCTTGTGGGTATGCAGGGTCACTTCCGTCATCATTATATACTGGCCAATCTTTTATTGCATCAGAATATAATATGTTCGTAAGATTCTCATATACTTCATCAGTAAAGAATCCACTGTCAGCTTGCATATACTTCCACGGATGGATATAGTTACTGAATGTTGTATTACTGATCATTTAACCAGTCTCCTATTGCACTGTTCTTTATATAACTTTTATAGAGTAACCTATTACCAAGAGCATTTAAATGACCTGGGTCACCTTTATCAGCTCTAGTATATGCTGAAAAATCAGTGGCATTTTTTTCTATCATATCAAATGCTCCCACATCTTTTCCTATATTATTTTCACATCCTCTTGGTTGCCAGTAGAATACTTTACTAAAATACTTTTCGTACAAAGGTAATGTGTTCATAAAACTTTTAAAGTATAGTGCTGTAATTGGTAATCCACCTTGCACTAAAGAATTTATATAGTGTAATTGATTTTTATCTATTTCGTAAGGATGTCTCATACCTGTTATAACTGGTTTATCATCGTGAATTCCACCAAATGTTATTAACGAAGAAAGATCTACCATATGTTTGTATCCAGAGATATTAGTTGGAATTTCGTGTTCAATTATTAATGGACTCGTTAGTGGATCTTCCTCTGCAACAAACTCTGGGTTTTTAGCTTTCCAAAAATCATTGTATCTAATATAATTTTCAGTAGGAGTGTCTATTGGCAATGCGAAACGTATTGGCGAACTTAGTTGAATAATAACTGCATCATACTTGTAGTGTTTAAAATGTACAAGGTTCTTTAACAGCATTTCAAAGTAATTACTAGCCATAGCACTCTCTCCATAGTTATGTACTTCTACATTAGGAAAGTCTTGTGGTATATACTGACTCCAACTATTCCATTGTTCAGGATAGTCGTCGCCGGCTTGATCATGTGCGGTGAAGCTACATCCAATTACTGCTACATATTTCATAATACTGGATCCTTGTGTGGGTTTTTTGCATGATTGATTTTGTTTATAACTTCTTGCATAGAAGAACCTGCTGCCTGTAGTGCTTCTTCGCAACTTGATGGTAGTGCTTCTCCGTTGTATGTTTGATCAAACGAATTAAGAAATGCATCTTGTAATTTTTGATCTACTTTTCTTTGTATCATTACTTGTTCTATCTTGGGTCTTAGTTTTTTAAACTCTGGAATATCTTCTTCACATACTTGTACAATGCCTCCAGCCATGCTACCTATAAACATAGCCTGTAGAGTGTTTGAAAGCATATTAATAAAAGTATCTATCATGTAAACTGCTCTGCAAATGGATCAAACTCTGTTCCACATTTCATACTGCAAACGCCTAGCTTGCCGTCTTCGATGCTTTTCTTGTTCCAACTGTTTTGTATGTTTTGCATGATGCCTGTATCAAATACGCCTTTGACTCCATGTATCTTTGCATCAAGGGCCTCTTTACCTCCAACTCCATCTATGAAATCCCATATCTGTTCTACCTTTGGATCTTTGTGCCACCACTTATACATACGTCCGGCAGTCCAACAACAAGGCAACACAAGTCCTTCTGCTGTAATAAAGATATTAGGATCTTTACCTGCTACTTTACATTTGATATCACAACTATCATAATAGTTTTTCATACCACCATATGTTTTTTCAATCTCTTTTTGTTTTAGTAGTGCTAAATTTTGATACTCTGCTTTCTTTGGCTTAGCCAAGTTCTGCATTGTAGCACCTTTGCGATTGGTTGCTTGATGTGTTTCTTTAGACTCGCTGTTGGAATTAATAAAGCGTCCAGTTTTCTTTTTCATAAACTTCTCAACGCCCCATTGCTTTGCTAATTGCTCTGCACGTTCTACATCACATTCACTGTGTTCAAATATCAAGTAATCCCATCTAGCTCTGCCACCTGCTTCGATAAAGGCTCGCATGTTGCGTTCTACTTTATCCCATTGCACACCTTGTCTATACAAATGGTTTGTGTTTTCTAATCCATCTACACTAAAGATAACTGCACCGTTCTTGCCAATAGTCTTAGCAAGTTCTTGCCACCAGGTAACATCTCTAGCACCTGCATTAGTATTCATACTGAGCCACATGTTATCATTCATTGCTCGTGTGTAATCAAATATTTCTAATGTGTCTCTGGCACTAATAGGATCACCCAAGTTGCCACACATATATAATGTGTTTAGTTGCTGTAAAAAGTCTGGATCAAATATATCAATGCAATCATCTAAACTTAGTTCTTGTAGATTGTTTTGATGTGCTGATTAACTGCTCCGCCATTTTCATTACGGTCACACATAGGACAACTTGCATTACAACGCTGTGTAACTTCCAAGTGAACTGTGTTTATATCTTCGTACTTGTACATTTAGTTACCCATCCACATGTATACCAAACCAGGTATAATAATAAAAAACTGCGGCAAGAAATTTAGTATGAGAGCTTTCTCATTTTGTTTCCAACCTACATAAATCCAACCAGCGGCTCCTAGCATTTGCAGGAAACTATTCCATGGTGTCCATCCTTGCACATGAAATATCATTGCTGTAAGTATTATAATGGCACTACCATATTTAATGTATGTTATCAATTTATATTCCCCACTTCTTGTTTGTTTTGTGAGTTAGCATTGTTGGTGGATCATATGCAAAGCCAAAGCATGTTTGTGCTGACATAATAGAAACTTCACTTTCTAGGTGTTTACAAAAATTCTCCCACAATTCATGGGCACTTGCTGGTATTAACCTTGGATGTTTTGGATTTATCAACATATCATCAAGCATGTGATACCATCTTCTCTTTTTAATTAGTTTTTGTGCTTCAGTTGAAAATGTTATCATCATATCATAAAACAATTTTAGTTCAACTGAAGAAATATCATATTGTTCAAGAATTGCATTGCGGTTATTATTATTTATAACCCACTCGTAGAAATCTTTATGCCATTCAGATAAATCAATTGTATCTATTGATTTGGAAATGTCCCATCTATATTTTACATATGCATGATATTCATCAGACGGTGCTAGTGAAATAGCTTGGTGACTCGATACCAATTGTGCATAACATCCGGTAATAGTTTCATTCATTAGATCTGCTAGATTACCTTGTCCAGAAATTGCTAATTTATATTCGTTTGATGCAATTATTTGATCAGTTAATAGAAAAAATGCAAATGGATTAATGTTCTGAATTTTTGTCCATATTTCTTCTTGTGGTGTTTTAATAATTTCGTTAAAAATATTATAATGAGATTGATCTATTTCTTGATCATCCCAGGTATGTCCAAATAAATCATAGTCAAAGTCTTGGAATATATGATCAATGTTTTCGTAAAATCTATCACACCTGTCGTTAAATCCTCTTGTTTGTCCACTTACACAAATTGCTATTTTAGGTTTACTCATCAACTACCTCCACATGTATTCCTTTAACCCAGTGATACCATTCTCTCCACTTTGCTTTAGCACTCATGTGTGTTGGATCTTTGGCCCAATCTGCTACATCTTCTTTGCTACGCCATGTGCTGATAGTAATCTCCACATCATCTATCTCTTCAGATTCTAAACTAATAAAGCCAGGATGCTGTTCGCCTAAGTCTCTAACACGTGTAACATAGTCTTTGTACTCGTCATTGAACTCTTTTATCTTTGCTATAAAAAATACTTTAATCATCGAGTATCATCTTTACTTCTGAGCCTGGGCCAACTTCGCTTGGAAAGTCTCCATGTTCTTCTATATAATACTTAATTACTGCTTTGTACCACAAGTGACTGTTATGGTATGCAACTTTATTAAATTTGTAGATACTATCGTTGTCTGCAGGCATTGTACTAATTGCTCGTGCCGCCTCACGTTGTAGTTCTCTAACTGTTAAGCCATCTAATATGGCATCCCATAATTCTTCATCCATTGTTGTCTTCTCTATTTCTCATAACGATATGTATATACCATTTCATTAACCATTCTACTCTGCGTGGATACTGTTCCGGATTAGGTATGTTATCTTCGCCAAAGTAATCTATAAACCCTTGTATATCTTCATCGTTCATTGGCTTCTTTTGCTAATTGCTTTGCAAACTCCATTGCTGTCATTCCATTGGGATAAACTACTTCAGGTGGCAATGCCATTAGCTTATCATGTGTTTCTATAATTAGTTTTTCAAACTTTGATTTCTCTGCACAAGGTTTAGTCATTGCATTGTTTATGTTGTTATAGTTTACTAATAAAAGTTGTAATGTTTTTCTATCCATTATATATTCCCATCATCTTTGAGATGAATGCTGTGTGATCATTTATAAATGCAAACCTTAATATACGCTTGCCGTCCTTGGCATAGTATGCCTCTTCAAACCAAAAGTCTTTTTCATATTGTAAATTAAGTTTCCTAGTTAACTTACTGCTTATGTCACAACAAACTTCTACAGTAGCATGGTTTGTTTCTATTGCTCCGCCCGGTGGTATAAATTCGTTAAGCTCAAACTCAATAAACGTTAGTTTCATTACTTAATTCCTATCAGCATGAACCTATTGTAAAGGTTTGTATCTAGCTCTCCTTCGTAATATATTTCACTCATGGGATACTTAGACTTTACTTCTTCTAAGTCTTTACAACAATTACTGTGTTGTTCGTTTTCAAAGTAATCGTTTTGATGCAAGATAACAAATGTACCCATAGGCAAATTCTCATACCAAGTATTGTCCATATGTTCACAACTTGTATTAATAACTGTATTTATTTGTGCATCTTTAAACTTAGACTTCAGCTCAATCTTTTCATGGTCCTGTAGGTTTTTATCGTTATCAATAAACTCTTCTTTGTTTGTAGCGTGTATAATATTACGCCATCCAAAGTTATCAAATGCATCCTCTTTGTTTTTAAATAAATCAGTCCTAATTTTATCTGCTTGTGATGATCCTTGTTCTTTTAGTCTTGCTTCATATGTTTCTTCTTGCTTAGTCATCCATTCAGCAACTTGTTCTTCGCGTCTATCAAAGTCACAGTACAACATTTTTTTGCCGTCCCATCTAATCTTACCTACATCGTATGCAATAGGGTGAAATTGACTGTGTCTATATTCTCTATCATACAAACGTCTACTTGGTTCAACTGTATCTTCGTTTAGATCAATACTATATACATCGCCTACTTCAAAGTTCTGGAATAAGAAGTGTGCAATAAAGTTATACCAGCCTCCATAAAATACTACATTGCCTAACGATCCGTCTACAATTTTACTAAGCTCTCGCATAATCCATATCTTACTTTTGACTTGACCACGACTTAAAAAGTCATTAATATCTGGCATGTCAGCAGCTTGTCCATCATCTCCACTCCAATGGTCAATAAACTTAGCAAGTCCAACTAACAACGGATCTTCTTTCATATACTTACGCAATAGAGTAACTACCATTTGTGGTTTGATCTCAATGTCTTCTAAGTTCTCATGCATCAATAAGTTCATCCAACTTTTTACATGTTGTGGATTGCTTTGTCCCATAACAATAATTTCTGTTAGGATATCACGCTTGCGATAATAGTTGTTGTGAAATATTGCTTTGTATAGTACATCGAACTTCTCGCCTTCACCTACTGCATCAAAGTATTCTTTTAATCCAACAAACCAGTGGAATTCTTTTTGGAAGTTTTCTTGTTTCATTTAGAGTGCGCTTTCAAATGTTTTGTTTAACCATTCCCAATCATTAATCTTGCGTAAGGCTTCCTTGTCATTTTTATAGTGTGTACCAAAGTCTCGCCCTTGTTGAGCACCTAGTATTGCATACTCGCCGTAGCGTCTGTTCTCGCCACGGGTGCACCATACTTCTAGTCTATATACATCATCTACCTGTTTCTTATTATCAATAATACCACTTGCCATTTTAGTTCCTTCACGGAAACCACTGCGCCATGAATTAAATGGATCAGTGTTAAATGCTGTAGTGTTTGATATCTCAAACTTAGGTTTAAATACTGCACCAATACTTGTAGTCATGTCTACTTTGAATTCTTTAGTAGCAAGTAACTTCTTCTTCGGGAATAGTTTTAATGCACCAAACCCATAGATAAGATCGTTAACAGGGTTATGACTACGATAAGTGAATACACATTCTGTTTCTGGAACACCTGGGTATGCTTCTCGCCTGTCACTTGGTTCAAATTTAAATTGAAAGTTTTCTTGTATGATTGCATCTGCATCACATACATAAAAATAGTTTGTTTTAGATAGTTCTGCGGCCGCCTTGTGTGCATTTAATAAGCCTACAACATTGTCTACTCGTTGTGCATGTGGAGCCTTTTGTTTTAGTATCTCGAAGTTCTCGTCAGCTTCCGGCTCGCCGAAAGTCAACATAATAACATCTAGCATTAATTACTTCTCCGTTAGTGAATATATTTTTGTTGCACTGATCCAGCCTAGTATAAATGAGATTGCCATCACACTTATAATTGCTGCTAAATGCCATAATATAAAAGTCATATTGTTTCCTTATTAGCTTTCACGTACTGCCCTATGAACTTCGAAGTCCAACCAGTATTCATGTACGTTCTTAATGTATTTAGTATTAGCATCATTAGACAGTATTGCATCTACTTCTGGGTCCCAATGTGCAATAGGCCAATCTAAATCTCTGCTTATTTGTTCCAAGTAATTCGCTTTGTATAACTGTAGTAGTTCTTGGCTTAAAAACGTACAGTCTTGATTATCTAATAACCATCTAAAACTATCTAATGCAATTGATGTAGTTGACTCACCACGTACACGTTCTTGTTGATATTTTAGTATGCTTTGATCTCTGCCAATTATAGCTATATCAATTCCATCGACATACTCTTGTGCATGTTCAATAAACTTAATGTAGTTTGGTACAACTGGCTGTTGATCTTTAAAGTATGGACTGCTAACACTGGTTACAAAGTATTCACTTTGATTCCAGTCAAAGTCATCTAATTTAGATGGGTCTGCCCAATACTTTGCAAAAGGCTCGTGATGATGCCCTTCCCAATAGGTATTTAATAGGGATTTCCATCCAAAGACTTCCTCATGTAGTGCTAGACATTTGCTGAATAAATGATTACCACTACCTTGAGGTCCGGTCAGAATTAATAGTCTACTCATTGTTTTATTATACTTTACTTTTACAATGTTGTCAAGTTTATTGTGCTAATGGATTATCCAATGCTCTTTGTAGTCTTTTATTAAGTCTTTGTTCTAGTTCTTTAAGTTTTATATCAGTACTAGTGCGTAAACTATCAGCTTTCTGTTCGTAATCTGTTAACAACTGATCACGTTTGTTTTCAAAACGTTGGTCAGCTAATGTTATTAGTTCACGTGTTTTATCTTCTGTTTTGTTTACATCATCTTCAACTGCATCAACAATACGCTCTAGTCTAACAATATCATCACGCAATCCGTTTTTAATATCTTTAGAATATTCTAGTGCTTCATCTAGCTTAGTATTAACTACTGCTAGTTCTGATCTAATTCCACTTAGGTCTGGTGCTACATAGCGTTCTATCTTAGCTTTCATATTTCTATAATCATTATAGAATTCGAAGCCTCCCCAAGCTGCTCCGCCTAGGGTAGATAAAACTGTAATAACCAGAAATAGCTTGCCGCCTGTGAACTTTACTCCACCTACTTCTACTGTTGTTTTATCGCTCATTTTCTTATTCCTTATTTCTTAGCTGGCTTTTTAGCTGGCTTTTTAGCAGTCTTCTTGGCTGCTGGTTTTTTAGTTGCTGCCTTCTTAGGCTTAGGCTTAGATACTTTAGCTTCTGCTTTCTTTTTAGCAGGCGCTGGCTTCTTAGCTTTCGGCTTAGCTGGTGCTTTTTTCTTTGTTACTGGCTTTGGCTTAGCTGGTGCCTTTTCCTTAGGCTCCTCTGCTGGTCCTTTTCCTTTTCCAAAGAAAAGTTCTGTTAAACTTGGCCACTCACTTATTGGTTTCCACATTTTATTTCTCCTTTATTTTAAATTCATACTGAAATCCTATTACGAATCCAGTTCTATCATCTTCTAATGCTGGCATTATAAACAGATTCTTATAACGTAACCGTGCCATTGGCACTACATCATAATCATATCCTGTTACTGCTCCAACATCTAACGTTAAGTCATCTGAGAGTTGGATTTTATATCCTCCAACTATACTCAACTTATCTAAACTGTTATAGTATACTCCACCTATAACGTTATCAGTTTCACACATGACATATGGGTGTGTTTGATTATACTCGTTTTCTAATCCCACATGCAAACTTAGTGCAAGTCCTATTGCTAAACAACTCATTATTCCATTCCCTCGTATTGCATGTCTACCATGTCATTCCACTTTAATTCACTTGCAAGACCATTTAACAATCCACGTTGGTTCTCTGGAATCTTTTTGTCTAAGTATATTCCATCTGAATTGTAAAAGTCTACTCCAGGTATTGCCATTTCTCCATAAGCATTAAAGCCTGGAACATAGTTAATTAACGCTGCAATAATACGTTGAAGCGCCTGTTGTGCTTCTAATGATTTTGCATTGCCAACTTCTTCTGCAAGTTTTTTAAGTTTATCTTTGATGATTTCTTTCATCTTCTTACGTTTAGCCGCTTCCTTTTGTTTCTTGGATAGCTTCTTAACTTTCTTAGGCTTTGCTTCAGCTACTTTTTCTTCCTTTACTTCTTCCGTTGTTTCTTCCTCTGATTCTTCTGAATTCTCTTCTTCACTTTCATCTTCTTCGGTAGCTTCTTCATTGCTTTCTTCTTCATTCTCAGATTCATCAGTATCTTCTGAAGATTCATTTTCTTCGTCACTTGTTTCATCTTCTGTAGCCTCTTCCTCTGTGCTTTCTTCAGCTTCTTCCTCAGGTTCAGTTTCTTCTACTGCTTCTTCGGTGGTATCTCCTTCAGATACCTCATCGGAACTTGTATCTTCTGTTCCCCCTTCATTATCGTTCTCATCTGACCCGGTATCTCCATCCATTGACTGTTCCACATCACCACTGGACTCTTCTTGTTCTTGTGTCGCATCTGGTATCTCCAATTCCATTTCAATTTGTTGTTCTACTTCAGCTTCAATTTGTTCTACTTCACCTAATGGTTCTGGTGCTGGCATAGTGTTGCCTGTGTCCATTGTTCCCACATCTGGTATTTCAACTGTTGGTAATTCTACTACTACCTCAGGTTCTGGTTCAGGCATTGGCTCCGGCATAGGCTCTGGAGCAGGTATTAAGTTTACAGTTGGTAAGTCTGGTGTTGAAAGTATGCTATCAATGACTGCATCACCCGTGCTTATTCCATCATCAATTGCAACTGGGTCAACAGTATCTTCTACAGGTGCTTGATAACCTGGACACTGTGTATCATATTGTGGGTCTACACTACATTGCTGATTGAAATATGAAACGGTATAGCCTTCACAACTTTCAGCATACAATGGATTCTCACTACACTGAACCAAAGTATATGCTTCTTCATAACCATCACAACTGCTATCATATAATGTGTTGATGCCACACTGTTGAGTCAAGTAAGCCTCATCATATCCACTACATTCGCTGTTGTATAATGCACTTAGTCCACATTGCTGATTAAAGTATGCTGTGTCGTATCCACTACATTCACTGTTGTAAAGTGGATTAGCTGTACATTGCTGTGTAAAGTATGCCGCATCATATCCACTACATGCACTATCGTATAATGGGTCTGCATTACATTGTTGTGTAAAGTAAGCACTCGCATAGCCTGGACACTCACTGTTGTATGTTGCATCTGCACTACACTGTTGATTAAAATACGCAGCCTCATAACCCGAGCATCCACTATCATAAAGTGGATCTGCACTACATTGCTGATTATAATATGCTGTTGCATATCCACTACACTCACTGCTATACAATGGGTCAGCGTTACATTGTTGTGTTTGATAAGCTGCCGCATAACCTGGGCAATTACTGTTGTATAATGCATTGGCATTACATTGTTGTGTTTGGTAAGCATCAGCATAACCTGGACAGCCACTGTCGTATAATGCATTAGCACTACATTGTTGATTGTAGTAGGCTGTTGAATACCCATCACACATTGGACTATAAAGTGCATTTTGATCACAGAATGTATCCATCTGTGTCTCTGTCATAAATTTATATTTGTCACCATTGTTAGGGATAAAGGTATTACCATCTTTGTCTTTTGTGTATAGAAATGCATACTCCTGACTACCATTATAATTAAAAGTAACACTAGTAATAACTGCATCTTCACATCCATCATCGTAAGTCTTACATTTAGCAACCCATTCGCCTGCGTTTAATTCTGCTTCGTTATACCATAATGTCCACCAGTTATAAGTGCTAGAGGGTTTAACTATTTCAATAAAGTCACTGCCCTGTCCTGCTTTATTTTCTGGCCAGCCGCTTACGATAGTAATAATAGCCCAATTATAATATGGACACTCACTGCTATAATGTTGGTCTAAATTACATTGTTGAGAAAGATATGCCGCATCGTATCCACTGCATCCACTATCATAAAGTGGGTCTGCACTACACTGTTGATTGTAATATGCTGTTTCATATCCAGAACACCCGCTATCGTATAATGGATCCTGCTGACATTGATTGTCGTAGTATGCTTGAGCATATCCTGGGCATCCAGGATCATAAAGAGCATTAGCACTACAGTTAGTATCGTATTCGTATGTGGCATATGCTTCAGCATAACCTGGACAACTCGGATCATAAAGAGCGGTATCATTGCAAGGGTTTGCTCTATATGTAAACCAAGTTTGTAAATCTTTCATAATAGGACCAAAGTAACCATCCCAATTACCTTTGTCATATCCTGTTATTCTAAATCGTATATCACCTAGCGCATTGGGAGTATATATTGTTCCGATCTTATCTATGTGATTGTAAAGTTCTATGTTGCCTTCATGTATCTGCCAATAGGTAGTTTGCGTACCATTTGCATCAGTATATGTTTCAGCTTCTTCATTAAAACTGTGATCATTTTCATTTTGCCAATCATACCATCTATCCATGGTCCAAGTTTCAGTCTCAACTACATTGCCATTTGCATCAGTTACTTCAATTACAACAACTAACTCATCCCAATAAGTATCATCTGTAACTGCACCTGTTAATGTGTTTATTCTGTTTTCAATACTTGCACTACACCATTCATTAGGTGTGTTGAAACAATGTATATACTTCCACTTATAGTGAACTTTGTCTATGCTAACGCCTGAACCTTGTAGTGCCTGATTGATTGCATATGATATCGCAAACGTGTTAATGCATTCACCAAAACGTATTCCTGTACCATCGTCTGTAACCATCATAGCACTAGTACCACTAGGACATCCGCCACTAGGGTTTGTTATTGTTCCATCATCTGGATCAAATGTATACGGAGGAGTGGTGGTTGGATTATCTGGTGCCGCAGTATCGTTTGCTAAAGCTAAACTAGAGTAACAAAATAAGTAACAGCACACCGCCAACAGTTTTAACGATATTATCTTTAACGACAGCCTCATTTTTTTGATCCTCTTCTATGTTTCTTGGTCTAGCTACTGGTCTTGGGCTACCCCATTCTTCCTGAGCCTCTGCACCAATCTTACCTAAGAAAGGACAAGGAGTACCTGCCATTTCCATAGCATCGAATACACGCTGATCTTGGCACATGATACTCACCGCCGCAACCTTCATACCCATGTCATACATTGTTTTGGATAATTTTAATCTTTCACAATTCATATCACGTACTGTCTTACCAGCAGAAATACCAAGTATTTGTGTTTGAACTGCGCCACTTACACCTACAGTACATAAATCTGCATTACTATTATTAATGCTTGGTGATATTGCACTTGGTGGTGGACTTTTTACTGTTGTTTTGTTATTACCATTTGTTGTTACGGTACTATTACTTGTTGATTCTGTTACAATTGGTTCTGCATATGCTTGCATTCCAACAAATAACGATACTAATGCTATTACAGCACTTAGCTTGATTCTCATAATGTCTCTCCTCGCAATGAAACTATATGAGTGTATTTATCTTTTAGTTAGTTATTTTTTGGTGTGGCTGAGTCAAAATTTTGACACTTTTCACATCTACACTTGTCACATACTTTAACTTCTCGTATGCCTCCGCCGTCACATGCATAGTCTTTAAAAGTCATGTAAGCAGGAGAACCACAATGCGCACGATGACCACATATATTACAACTCTTGCCTGACCCTACTACTGATAACCCGCCCTGTTGTACTACTGTTGCCATTTAATTACCTTTTATTTTTTAGGATGTGAATTGACGTTCTTTGCTTTGCCTCTACGATTAGCGTTTGGATCTTTTGACTTCTTACGCTTAACTGCATTTGCAATTGCTTTTTTACCGCCGCTTGAACGTAGTGATGCCGCACGTGACTTTGATAGACACTTTGGTTTGCCCTCACCTTTGCCGCTGTCTCCGCATTTACCTACACGTTCGCCTTTAGTATTGTAACGGTCCCAACCGCCACCACCAGCTCCGCCTT
>Ga0228627_1001063_pt1 | contig 15047 bp, 9 predicted proteins | sample 33DmetaG_FD_190483 | JGI IMG/M metagenome (GOLD analysis project Ga0228627, IMG submission 190483) | Seawater microbial communities from Monterey Bay, California, United States - 33D | ecosystem: Environmental > Aquatic > Marine > Coastal | place: USA: California | collected 2016-09-28 | reverse complement strand
TTTTATTTTACCCAGGAACTAAAAAGTTTCAATTATCTTTTTTACCTCGTTTAGAAAAAGGGTATGAAAAATTCTTAAATTTTGCTTTAAACGGAAAAAGGCCAGGTCAATTTTTAATTGGAACAATCGGTTTATTAATTTTGAGTTTCATTTTGATGGGTGCATTTCCTCCAAAAGTTTTATTTTTCCCAGAAAGTGATCCTAATTATGTAAATATTTTTATTTCACATCCAATTGGAACAGACATTAAAGTAACGAATGCAACTACTTTGGATGTTGAGAAAGAATTAAATAACGTACTTCAACCTTATTTTGAAGCAGATGAAAAAAATACAGATACGAACCACAGGGATATTATAAAATCTATTATTTCTCAAGTAGGTGAGGGGACAAGTGACCCTGCAAGAGGAGTACAGATGGGTAATACTCCTCATAAGGCAAGGGTAACGGTAAATTTTGTGGAGTCTAAATACAGAGAAGGCATTGAGACAAGTGAGATTATGAAGAAAATTCAAGCTCAATTTAAAGGAAGATTCAATGCTGATATAGAAATTTCTGCAAGTAAAGATGAACAAGGGCCTCCACAAGGAGCACCAATAAATATTGAGGTTTCTGGAAAAGGAGATTATAAAACACTGATTAACGAAGCGGATAAGATGAGAATCTTCTTAGAATCTAGAAACGTTAATGGAGTGGAGAAACTGAAATTAGATGTAGATATTAATCGTCCTGAGATTCCAATAAAAGTGGATAGAGATCAAGTTCGTAAATTAAATGCATCTACAATGATGGTTGGAATGGCTATCCGTAAAGCTTTATTAGGACAAGATATTTCAACTTATACAAAAGATGAAGAATCGTACGATATTGTAGTTCGTTTTGATCAAAAAAACAGAGAAAATTTTGATGCGATTTTAGACCAACAATTAATTTTCAGAAATAACAAAGGTAAATTATTGAATATTCCAATTCGTTCGGTAATTGAAAAACCAGAAGAGCAAGTATCTTATTCTGCTGTAAATAGAAAAGATGAGGTACCAATTGTATCTATTGTATCAAATGTTTTGGAAGGATACAATGCGAATGAAGTGGTGAAAGAGTTGAAAGAAAACTTGGTAGAATATGAAGCGGATGGATTAATTGCTAAAAACACCAGCTTCAAATTTACAGGTCAACAAGATGAACAAGCGAAAGAAATGGCTTTCTTAAGTAAAGCATTGATGATTGCAGTATTCTTAATCATGTTGATTATAGTAGCGCAATTTAATTCTTACTCTGCACCTGCAGTAATCTTATTGACTGTTGGTTTATCGTTAATTGGAGTTTTATTGGGATTATTAATATCTAGACAAAGTTTCGTAATCATGATGACCATGATTGGTGTGATTTCACTTGCAGGAGTTGTGGTAAACAATGCAATTGTATTAATCGATTATACCAATAGTATTCGTAAGAAAAAACGAGAAGAATTGAACTTAGGTGAATACGAAGAATTACCGATAGAGACAATTATTGATGCAGTAAAAACTGCTGGTAAAACAAGGCTTCGTCCGGTATTATTAACGGCAATCACTACGATTCTAGGGTTAATTCCATTAGCGATTGGTTTTAATATTGATTTCTTTACTTTGTTCTCTGAGTACGATCCTCAAATTTTCATTGGAGGAGACAACAATAAGTTCTTTGGACCAATGTCATGGACGATTATTTATGGGTTAACATTCGCAACGTTCTTAACGTTAATTATTATTCCTTCTTTATACATCTTAACGACACGTTTCAAAATGTGGATCTATAGAGTAGGAGGTTGGAAAATGAGAAGTAACTTATAGATGCTAGATTTTAGATCGTTTCACTCTTAGATATTAGATTAGTAGATTGACAGATTGCAAATTACAGATTAGCAGATTTATGGATTGCAGCCCTTCCTTTCGACAAGCTCAGGGTAAAATTGTAAATTTCAAATTGCTGATTGTAGATTTGTCAGATTGAGCTCGTCGAAGATAGAAAGCTTTATTCCCCGATGCATTTATATGTGTCGGGGATTTTTTGTTACACGGTGGTTTCGAGAGCCTCAACCACCATCGAGAGCCTCAACCACCGAATGATATTGGATCAAGAACAAAATTTTGGGAGTAAACTTAATTAGTGTATATTAAAAGCAGATCTATAATTTCAAACTTCGAAGCGGTAATTCTAATTTTGCACAGAACTAGTCGGTAAATGGAACGGAATTGCGTTCCACATCGAAATGTAATGGAGATGTAAGGAAAAAAGCATGTAGTTCAACATTTATCCGCGGTTTTTGTGGAGTTGAACGAAACGTAAAAAGTTCCTTGTAAAATTGATAAGCTGTTTTTGGATACTTTTTTCAGCTCAAAAAAGTATCGGAAGAAATTAAATGGTTAGTCCCCCAAACTTTTAACTGAGTCTATATTTCTGCCATAATACATAATTAGTTATGATAATACAATAAATTAATGCACTTTCTAATGTGCATTAATTAGTATAGTGATTTTTATAGCCTCAACCACCATCGAGAGCCTCAACAACTATTCAAAAATCTCGTTGCTGTCTGAGGTTCTCGAAGACAGCTTCTCGATTCCACTAACACTTCATTTTATCTTACGATTCTTGTTAATTTATAGACGAAAATGATTTAAAATGTATTTAAAAGTTATTAATAATCTGATTTAAAGCTGTTTAATAAAATTAATACTAATTAAATATAAATATTTAACCTTTGAATCTAATAAACCTTTATTTTTACTCTCAAAATATATTTGCATGAGAACACTTTACTTATTAGTTTTCACATTATCGGCATCCATTTATTCAATCGCTCAAAACACGGTTGCATATACTAACTTGTTAGAAATTTGTGAAAATGACACGCTTGTTTTTAGAAACAATTCAACACTTCAAGGGGGAGCAACTATTTTAGAATACGCTTGGGATTTTGATGGCGATATGAGTTATGATTTAATTACTACTCAAGATACTGCATATCATATTTACACAAGCACATTTTTAAGTACTGCTGGGGGACAAAGAATATTTAACACATCATTAAGAGTAGTTACTTCTTTAAATGATACGCTTTATTCTATCTCTAAACCAATTTCGGTAAATTATTTGCCAGTACTTTTAACAACAAGTAATCCTTCTTTTGATTCTTCTGTTTGTAAGTTAGATACTGTTTTCTTTTTCAATAATTTTTATGTAGCGCAAGGAACCGTTAATAATACATACTGGTATTTTAATGATGAAGATGAAACCTATACTGCAAATTATTTCAGTAGAAGTTTTGATGAAGCAGCTGTTTACAATGTAAAAACAACAGCATATACAGATAAAGGGTGTCAAACAACTGTTTATAAAAATCTTTATGTAAAAGAGATTCCTAATGGTGAAATTTCTTACAGTGGTGAAACATTATTTTACAATGATAAAAGTGTAGATCTTACTGTTACAGGAGAATTTGATACGATTGTTTGGAGTAATAATAAGATGTCACCAACTATCACGGTTAACACTTCAGGAACTTACGTTGCTACCTTAACGAATAATGAAGGTTGTAAAGTAGACCTTACAAGTGAAGAAATCATTGTAATGCAAGAACAACCTATTGATGCCATGAATTTATTAACCTTGAACGATGATGGTAAAAATGACGTTTGGAAAATTTATGAAATAGAAGCTTATGGAAAAGTAAGTGTTACAATTTTTAATCGTAATGGTGTTTTAGTTTATGAAAATCCAGATTACCAAAACACATGGGATGGAAAAGATGAGTCAGGAAATAAATTAGCTGAAGGCGCTTATTTTTATGTAATTAGAGCAGATGAACTTCCAAAAGAGAAAAAAGGAACAATTAACCTCCTGTATTAATACAAGTTTAAAATAAGAACAAAGATGATTCGAATATTACTTTTAACTTTTCTTGGATTAACCATTTTTGGAGAAGTTTCATACGCACAACAATTACCAATTAGTCAACAAAATTATTTTAATAATTTCAGTCTTCAACCTGCTTATACAGGTTACAAAGAAGGCTTAAATGCTTTTGCTAGTTTCAGAACGAACATGTTAGGTTATAGCAGTTCTCCAAATACTGTAGCTGCTAATTTTAGTTACAGAGATAGCGATAAGCATGGATTTGGAGCTTCTTTAATGACCGATCAAGTTGGCTTGATTAGAAATAACCTGCTTAATTTATCTTATGCTTACCGTTTGACAGTAAGTACAACAGGAACGTTAAGCGCAGGATTTAGTGCAGGAATTGCCGAAAACCGTTTTGATTTTGCAGCTGTAAGTATAGAAGATCAATCGGACTTAGGGAATTTATCAAATAATGGTAAAATGATGTTTAATGCTGGTTTTGGATTGGCATATTCTACCCCAAAATTAACCTTAGGTTTTGGACTTCCAGTATTGGTTAGTTCTCGACCAACTTACACGTATAATGCTACTGACTTTAGGTATGGTTTACAGTCAACTTATACAGCAAATGCTAGTTATATCATTCCTGCTCCAAATTTAGACATGGAGTTAATTCCAACAGTTATTATTCGTGGTCAAAGAGGCCAAGATATGTTGAACGATTACATTTTAACTGCTAAATACCGAAAAAAAATTAGTGTAAGTACAGGATACCGTTCTACTGGAATCGTTCCAATTGTATTAAAAGTAGACTTGAAAAAGAACCTTACTGTTTATTACGGACAGGAAATAGCTTTGGGTACATTAGGAAATGCATCACAAGGAGGGTTTGAATTAGGGGTAGGATATAAATTCACCTTGAAAAATGGAAGGGAAGAAAAATTAAAACGTGAAAGAGAAGCTTTTGAACGTGATAGTTTGAGCCAAGCATTAACTGCTTTAAACGATTCTTTAAAAATTAAAATGGATGCATTGATTCAAATGGATTCTGTAAAACAGAACAACGATGAATTGAATGAAGACATCAAGAAATTAAGAGATGATCTGAAAAAAGCAGCATTAGAAAAACAACGTTTAGAAGCAGCTAAGGAAGAAGTAACCACTCCAGTTAAAGAAGTTTTAGGTGGAAAGAATTCAAAAACTTCTGAAACAAAAACAATTGATGAAGAAGGAGTAGCGATAGATCAAGATGCTGGATATTATTTAATTGTTCAATCTTCCGTAAATAGAGAAGCTTTAGAAAAAGATTTAACTGAATGGAATGAAAAAGAAAAGGAAACATTTATCATTAAACCAGGAAAATCAAAATGGTATATGATCGCAGTTTTCAAATTTGAAGACAGAAAAGAAAGTTTAAAGGCTTTAAAAGAATTTAGAACAAAATACCCAAGAGCTTGGATAAAAAAAATACCGTAGGCACGTATGAAGGTGCGTATAGCTATACGCACCAACGAAGCGAAATACGGTAAACGTGCGTATGTGATACGCATAACGTTTCAAAATATTTAAAACATAAAACATGAAAAAAAGTTTATTATTAACATTCGCAATTATCAGTTCTCTTTTCTCTTTCGGGCAAGAAGCGGATACCGTTTTCATTCAGTTATACGGAATAGGTGGTGGATATGGAGAAACCTCTAAAGGACAATCATTATCTTACAGTATGGGAGAAACGATGGTAGAAACAGTAGATAACTTCAACCAAACCCTAACGCAAGGCTTTCAACAAAACAGTTTTGAAGCAGTGGTTGGAGTTATTGAAATAGAGGATGTCGCATTTGATATAGAAGCTTATCCAAATCCAACACAGGATTATTTAAACATTAAAATTTCTGCTTCAAACGGAGCTGTTAATGCACAGGATTATGATGTTCTTTTTTACGATTTAACGGGAAAAGAAATTTCATTGGAACAAAACTATGAAGAGAATCAAGTGATTCGTTTGGACTTACAATACTTACCAACAGGGGCATATATTGCAAGAATTGTTGGAAAAGAGAATAATGTAATTTCAAATTTCAAAATAACGAAGACGACTTCTAAATAGATTACAGATTGGCAGATTACAGATTGGCAGATTGCAGATTAAAACAAATTAAACGATATAGGTTTTTAAAAATGAACAAAGTAAACACAACAAATATGAAAAATCACATCTTACGATTCGTAGTGGCTTTCGGAATGCTTGCGTTCTCTGGAAGTTTAGTAGCACAAGACATTAAAGATCTTGGCTTTCAATACCAAGCTGTTGCAAGAGACAATAGTGGATTAGCGTTGGCTAACAAAAGTATTGTGGTGGAGATTAGTATCCGTAAAGGTTCTACAACTGGAGCTACTTTATGGCAAGAGTCACACCAAGTAACAACCAATAAATTTGGTTTGTTCAATGTAGTAATTGGTAAAGGACTTTCTACAGGGATAGGATCATTAAATAGCTTTAATGATATTGATTGGTCAAGCGCTGATTATTTTACAAACGTAAGAGCTGATTTTGGTAATGGTTTGCTTTCTATGGGAGCTGTGCAATTACAAGCTATCCCTTATGCATTTGTTGCTGATTCAGCATTAGCTGCACCACGTTTTCCAATGAATGAATTGTTAGATGTGGATGTTACAAATTTAACAGCAAATGACGTATTACGTTGGGATGGTACTAACTGGGTGCCTGGTAATTTCACATCTGATTTTGATGCTGTTTATGCTAAAATTAATGCGGATAGTACGGCAATTGGGACTAGATTAGATACAGAAGTAGCGGATAGAATTACAGGAGATTTAGACTTAGCAACAAAACAATCAGCTGATAGTTTAGCTTTTGCTTCAAAATTAGCTTCTGATAGTACAGCATTAAGAACATTGATTAATACAAATGCTTCAGATTTAGCTACAGAAGTTATACGTGCTACAACAGCAGAAGGTGTAAATGCAACAGCAATTACAGCAGAAGAAACAAGAGCATTAGCAGCTGAAGGAGTTTTAGCATCAGACTTAGCTACAGAAACTACAAACAGAATAGCAGGAGATAATGCGAATGCAACTAATATTGCTACAAATGCTTCAGGATTAGCAGCAGAAATTACACGTGCTACAGCAGCAGAAGGAGTAAATGCAACAGCAATTTCAACTGAAGAAACAAGAGCATTAGCAGCAGAGGGAGTTTTAACAACAGACTTAGCTACAGAAACTACAAACAGAATAGCAGGAGATAATGCGAACGCAACTAACATTTCTACTAATACTTCAGGATTATCAGCAGAGATTACACGTGCTACAACAGCAGAAGGTGCAAATGCAACAGCAATAACGACTGAAGTAGCCGATAGAATTGCAGGTGATGCAGCGAACGCAATAGCGATTGCGACCAACGCATCAGACTTAGCGACAGAAACTACAAACAGAATAGCAGGAGATAATGCGAACGCAACTAATATTTCAACGAATACAGCTAACATTGCTACTAACACAACGGACATTTCTAACTTAGAAACAGAATTAGATGCAGATTCAACAGCTCTAAGAAACTTAATCAATACGAACATCACTGATATTGCAACGAATGTTACAAACATTGCAACCAACGCAACGGATATTGATGCCTTAGAAACGTTAGCAGATGGAAAAATCTATTTAGGAAATGGATCAAATGTAGCAACGGAAGTAACACCAAGTGGAGATGTTACGATGTCAAATGCTGGTGTTACTACTATCGCAAACGATGCGGTAACGACAGTCAAAATTGCAGACGCTAATGTTACGAATGCAAAAGTTGCAACAGGAATAGACGCAGCGAAATTAGCAGATGGGTCAGTAAGTAATACAGAATTACAGTATATCAATACATTATCAAGTAATGCACAAGATCAATTAGATGGTAAAGCAGATTTAACATTAAGTAATTTATCAAATGCTGCAACAGCAAGAACAAACTTAGGTTTAGGAACAATAGCTACTCAAGATGCATCTTCAGTTGCAATTACTGGTGGTGCAATTGATGGTACAACTATTGGTTCTTCTTCAGCAAGTAGTGCTGAGTTTACAACTTTAAATACAAGTGGACAAGTTGGTGTTGGTACATCTTCACCAAATGCATCTGCGGCGTTAGATGTCTCTTCTACAACAGGAGCAGTTTTATTCCCTAGAATGACAACTACTCAAAGAGATGCTTTAACTCCTACAGAAGGAATGGTAATTTATAATACTACAGAAAATAGCCTTCAAACAGTATATACTGGAACACAACCAGCAACACAAACAATTAGTACTGGAACTGGTAGAGTAGCTAGTATGGATAATTCATTTATGCCAGGGCAAAGGTTTGCATCAGCTTATAATGGGACGATAAGTACAATTACAATAAAGCCTGATGCATCAGGTGTTGTTGATATTATTGTATATTCTGGAGCAGGTTCTTCAGGTACTGTTTTAGGTACTCTTTCTAATGTTTCGTTAGCTGGCGGCATAGAAACTATAAACATTTCTAGTTTAAATATTCCAGTAATTTCAGGTGGTTTATATACAATTTATGCCGATTATGTATCCGGTGCCGTTAGTTCATTAGATGGAGTTTTACCAACGTCTAGTGATTATGCTTATATAAATAATACAGCAGTTTTCACTACTTTATATTTTGAAGTAGGGTACACTATCACAGGAACTATTTGGAGAAATATAAATGAAACCGCAGAATATACTTTTCCAACTACTGATGGAACAAATGGACAATTACTTTCTACAGATGGAAGTGGGGCTTTAAGTTGGACAAATGCAGGTGGAGGTTCTGGTGATTTAGTTTCTACTAATAATTTATCTGATTTAGGTAATGCTTCTACAGCTAGAACAAACTTAGGTTTGGGTTCAATTGCTACGCAAAGTGTAGCTTATACTTTACCTGCAACAGATGGAACAAATGGGCAAGTACTTTCTACAGATGGAGGTGGAACTTTAAGTTGGACTGCAGCTTCAAGTGGTGGTGGAGTTTCTTACAAAGAAGAAGGAACAGGTTTTACAGGGAGTTTATTATTAGGACATAATACAACTGGAACATTAAATTCTGCACTATATAATACAGCTGTTGGTTTGGGAACATTAGCGTCTATTACAACAGGAGACTTCAACGTTGCAACTGGTTATAATGCGCTAAAAAAAAATACAGCAGGAGGTTCTAATATAGCTATAGGATATTCTTCACTTTTTGCAAATACAACTGGAGCAGGAAATGTAGCTTCAGGTCATAATTCTCTTTTGTCAAATTCAACAGGAGATTATAATGTATCGATAGGTACAGCCTCTTTAATTTTTAATACGACAGGAGATAATAATGTAGTCTTAGGTTATGAGGCAGCTTATAATAATAGGACAGGAGATAATAGTGTTATGATAGGAAAAAGGTCTGGTTATTTTAGTACTGGATCTGCTAACGTATTTTTAGGAAATGAAGCAGGTTATAATGAAACAGGTTCAAATAAATTATACATTGATAATTCTGATACAATTTTACCATTAATTTATGGAGATTTTAGTACAGACGCTTTAACCGTGAATGGTTCGTTAACAACCACTGGAGACATTGAAACAGGAAGTGCAAATGCATTTTATTTTGGTGATCCAACAGTAGATGGAACTTGGAGAATTACTAGAAGTGGAAATAACCTTGTTTTTGAATTGAGAGAAAGTGGAGTTTGGGTTGAAAAAATAGCAATGCAGCCATAAAAATATAGTATTAGTAATAAGGTTTTATTAAAACCTTATTACTAATTCTTTTTAATAGTTTTTAAAACTTTTTAAAACTTAGTTTATCTATCAATAATAATAATTGAATGAATATTATGAAAAAGCTTCTTTTTTTATTTACTCTTACTTTCATTTTTATTAATCCAAATATCTCGTCTGCTCAGTTGGTTGCAGGTGATATCGCTATAATAGGTTATAATACTGATACTCCAGATGGATTTGCATTTATAACTTTTGTAGATATTCCTGCTGGGGATGTAGTGTTTTTTGCAGAAGATGGATGGACCGCTTCTGGATGGGTTGGTAATGGAGAGGCTCACTTAAAATGGACTTCACCAATAGGAGGTACTTCTGCTGGAACTGTAATAACAGTAATTGAAACGTCAAATGATGTATTTTCTTCAACTGTTGGTACTATTGTATTTGACTCTGGAGTTAGTTTCAGTTTAGCAACAGGTGATCAAATTTTGGTATACACAGGTTCAACTGTTAGCCCAACGTTTATTACGGGAATACATGGAGATTATACCGTTAATTATTATAACCCTACAACAGGTTGGGCTAGTGATGCAACTTTCTCAAATTCTAGAAGTGAAATCCCAACAGGTTTAACAAATAACATAAATGCTTTAGCACTTTTCCCAGGAGTTACAGAACAAGATAATGCCAAATATGTAGGAACGCTAACTGGTACAGTTGCCGATGTTAAAACCGCAATTTTTGATCTTAATAATTGGGTGACAGATAATAACACTCCTTATAATATTGATGCGGATCAATATTCTCCAAATCTAACTTTAAGTTCTGGTGATGCGGGATATTGGACAGGTGCTGTAAGTACAGATTGGAACACTGCAGGTAATTGGGATGATAGTAATGTACCAACAAGTGCTACAGATGTTTTAATACGACCGACTAGTCATGCAGATGTAACAAATGCACCAACAATTAGTAACGACAATCAAGACTGTAATAATTTCACGATTCAGTCTGGAGCAACCATTACTTTGTCTTCTAACAAAAGTTTGACGGTTTCTGGAGATTTACAAGACGAAGGAGGAATAATTTCTGCAGGATCAGGAAGTTCAGTTATCGTCAATGGGGATATTAAAAATGCTGCTGCTGAAAGTAAATTAATCACAAGTGGAACAGGTGGTTTAATAATTAATGGGGATATTAATGTTGAGCAATAGTTTTTTCAGTGAAGAGGTAAAAGTTTCAAGTATGCTAAAAAAGACAATATTTTTAAAAACTAACACATGAATAAAGGATTTTTAATTATAATACTTTTTACAAGTTTGTTTTCTTTTTCTCAATCGAAAACAGCACATATCAATTATAGTCAATTGGTGTTGTCGATGCCAGAAACGAAACAAGCAGATAGTTTATTAAAACAATTGACTCAGAATTACCAGGCGGAATTAACCCGCTTGGAATCTGAGTACAAGGCTAAATCGGATAAGTATCAAAAGGAAGAAGCTACTTTACCAGAAGCTACAAAACAATTGCGTTTAAAAGAGTTAAAGGATGCAGAAGCTACGTATGCAAAATTCAAAGAGGCTGCACAAAAAGATATCTCTGAGAAAGATAATGCATTATTCAATCCAATTTTTGAAAAAGCAAAAGAAACTGTTACTGGTGTTGCTAAATCTAAAGGGTACGATTATGTAATTGATAGTAGTAAAGGAAACTACGTTTATATGAATCCTAAGGATGATTTGATGGAGTTGGTGAAGAAGAAGATGGGGCTTGATTAGATTTCAGATTGTAAGATTACAAATTACAGATTGTAAAATTGTTGATATTTTCACACGGAGCATGTCGAAGTGAGATTAAAAGATTAATTCCCCGATGCAGATAAAATGTGTCGGGGATTTTTTTTTAAAACTGCATTAAATAGCTGATCAAAGTATCATCTTTAGACAATTTTAGTTTTTTTCTAAGACGAGTTCTAGAAACTCTTACACTATCGTATGTTTGGTGTAAGATGGTAGCTATTGATTTCGTATCCATGTTCATACGAATCAAAGAAGATAACTTTATTTCTGAATTTGTTAAATTAGAGTGTTTAGCAGTTAATGCTTGAATAAAATCATAATTATAGTTTTCAATAACATCATTTTTTACAAATTGATTTTTATCATTTTTGTATTTCGTTATATTTTGTCTAATATTATTCAACTCGTAATTTATGGATTCTAACGTTTTATGTTCGCTGAGAATACCATTCAATTTTTCATCTATTTTATCAATCAATATAGATTGATTGAGACTCTTTTTCTCAAAATCTTTAACTTTAATATTTTCATTTATAAGTTTTGATTCATTCGTTGAAATTAAATCAATTAACGATCTAATTTTGAATTTAAGTTCATCAACACTAATTGGTTTTTTTATAAATTCAATAACCCCATATTCATAAGCTGTTTTCATATTTTCAAAAGAAATCATGAAAGCTGTTATAATTAAAACTGGAATTTCTCTGTACTTCGCATGTTTTTTTAAAAAATCAAGGGTTTCCATTCCATCCATCACTGGCATCTTCCAATCTAAAATAATTAGTTTAGGTAATTTATTGGTTGATAACAAATCAATGACTTCTTTACCATTATTAGCAAATAGTAACTCATATTCCTTATCAAGTAAGATTTGATATGAAATTAAATTTTTATCGTCATCATCAGCAATTAGTATCATAATTTAACGTTTTCGGAAGTTTAACAACTGCTTGTACTCTATTGTTTTTTAAATTAAAATCAAGTGTTCCTCTATGAATATCTACAAATTCTTTAGAAATTAATAATCCATGACCTTTAATTTCTGAATAATGATCGAACTCTAAATTTTTATGAATGATATCAATAGCAGTATGATTTATAGGTTCATTTTCAACTTCAAAATGTATGAAATTTTCCTTCTCAAAAAGTTTTATAAGTATTTCATTGTCTCTAGCTGAATTTTTTATCGCATTTTCAATAAGGTTTCTAAAAATCGTTTCAATCATAATTGTATCACAGTTTAACTCAATTATTTCATGAACTTGTAGTTCCAGTTTTTGATTTTTAAACTTGATAGATGAACTAAAAAACAAAAGACTTTTATTTAAAATTTCATTTATTCTTTCAACTTTAAAAATTGCATTTTCAATTTTATTCTTATCAGCTGACCAATAAAGCATATTTTCAGTAAGACTGTAAGTTTTATAAGCATCACTCTCAATATCAGTTATCCAACTATTTATTTTTTCGTTATTCCATTCGTTTATCTTATCTTTTAATATATAACTGTAATTAATAATATTATTTAATTGTCCTTTTATATCATGAGAAATGATCATATAGATTTTATCTTTTGTTTTAAGCTGATTTAACAATGAATTATTAATATCAGTCATTAATACTAAAATAATATTGAAGAAAATAATCATTGTAGCCAAACAACTTAATATGTAAACAATTTTTGCTGGCAGATGATTTGGCATAAAATTGTTTTGGTTAATCAAAAGTGCCTGAAATATTCGAGTCAATTGTATTAAAGCTATTGTTACGTAAACGAATCTATTTCTGTAAAATTTTGATTGATTTTTATTTCTTATTGAATAAGCTATGTAAAAAAATGCGAATGAGTTTACAATACTGTTACTTATCATGCGAAGAGCATCGCTAAAATATATAAATGTGAAAATATAAATAAAGAGTAATGATAAAGAACTCAAATATAATATTGATTTAAAACTATGCTTTTTGTTCTCATTTGACTTATGTCCATTAATGAAAAGAAGATTTCCTATCATTGGAAAAAAATTAAACAATAAGGAATAATAAAAAATTTCAAATTTATTTGTTGTATCCTCATAAAAAGAGTACAAAACAAAACTCAGACCAGCAATAATAAAACCAATTATCCAATAGTTTAATGAAGAATTTTTTATAATTTTTTGATATATATAATAGAGAATGATACTCACTAGAATATCAAAAAACCCTAAAATTATCAAAATCTCTTTCACCTTATTTTTTAATGTAAAAGTATTTTTTTTTTGTGATTTGTAATTAAATAATCAAAACACAATCACTATCAAGTTCCTTTTTGCTTCCTAAATCAAAGTGATTTGCTTCTTTATTGTATCCGTAGATTAACACTTATGAAATCAACTCTGTATTATTTTTGCGAGATTAATATTAGATGTGATGAAGTATATTTTGTTGTTATTAACATTTCTTTCTTTTAAATTAAACGCTCAAACTGTTTCTTTCACAGGACTTATTGAGGTTTGTGAGAATGAAACATTTGTACTTAGAAATAATAGTTCAAATATTTCTGGAAGTATTACAGAGTATGCATGGGATTTTGAAAATGATGGGAATTACGACTTAATCTCTAGTATAGACTCAATTGAATATGCTTACACAACAAGTTATATAACATCTAAAGGAGGGGCAAGAAATTACGACATAAGGCTAAGAATCATCACTTCTTTAGGTGACACCTTGTATTCATCTCCTAAAAACATTACTGTAAATTACTTGCCTGTATTGTTTACTTCGAGTAATCCGTCGTTTGATTCTGTCGTTTGTAGGTATGATAACGTTTTCTTTTTCAATAATTTTTATGTAGCTCAAGGTACTATTAACAATACATATTGGTACTTCAATGATGAAGATGAAACCTACACGCAAAACTATTTTAATAGAAGCTTTGATACTGCAGCTGTTTACAATGTAAAAACAATTGCTTACACTGATAAAGGATGTAAAAAAACTGTATTTAAAAACCTTTATGTGAAAGAAATTCCTAATGGACAAATAACTTATAGCGGTCCAACTACTTTTTACAACGATAAAAGTGTTGACTTAACTGTTTCGGGTGAATTTGATACTATCGCATGGAACAATGGTTCTACTACTCCTACTATTACGGTAAATACTTCTGGAACCTACGTTGCTACTTTAACAAACAATGAAGGTTGTAAAGTAACTGTTTCAAGTGATGAAATCATCGTAATGGAAGAACAACCTCTTGATGCTATGAATTTATTGACGTTAAACGATGATGGTAAAAACGATGTGTTCAAAATCTATGAAATAGATGCTTATGGAACTATTGAACTTACTATTTTCAATCGTAATGGCGTCTTGGTTTATGAAGATAAAGATTACAAGAATACATGGAATGGTAAAGATGCATCAGGAAATAAATTAGCCGAAGGAGCTTATTTTTATATGATAAAAGCAAGTGAACTTCCTGAAGTGAAGAAAGGAACAATTAACCTAGTTTATTAATCCCATAAAACGATACTATGAATAAAATTATACTTTCTGCATTTTTAGGGTTAACGGTTTTTGGGAATATTTCTTTTGCGCAACAGTTACCCG
>Ga0228627_1001049_pt1 | contig 15190 bp, 14 predicted proteins | sample 33DmetaG_FD_190483 | JGI IMG/M metagenome (GOLD analysis project Ga0228627, IMG submission 190483) | Seawater microbial communities from Monterey Bay, California, United States - 33D | ecosystem: Environmental > Aquatic > Marine > Coastal | place: USA: California | collected 2016-09-28 | reverse complement strand
TGGGAAACCGTCGACGGTCTTAGAGAACTGATTAAGGAACATGTAGATTCTAATTTCGAAGTATAATTATGATACCTTACGGAAGACAAAATTTGGATCAACAAGATATTGATGCCGTAGTTGAAACTCTAAGCTCAGATTTTCTTACTCAAGGACCAAAAGTGAAAGAGTTCGAAGAAAAGTTTGCTGATTATGTCGGTTCAAAATATGCTGTAGCTGTGAATAATGCGACTTCTGGATTGCATTTAGCAGTTTTAGCTTTAGGATTAGAAAGAGGAGATCGTGTGATCACAACACCTATTACTTTTGCGGCCTCTGCCAATTGTGTGCGTTTTTGTGGAGGAGAAGTTTGGTTTGCAGATATTGATTCGGATACCTATTTACTAGACATCAATAAAACACGAGAGCTTATAGAAAGTAAGCCTAAAGGCTTTTTTAAAGGAATCATACCTGTAGATTTTTCGGGCTTACCAGTTAATTTGGAAGAGTTTCGAGCATTGGCAGAAGAACATAATTTATGGATCATAGAAGATGCTTGTCATGCTCCTGGTGGTTATTTTGTGGATTCAAAAGGAAATAAACAGTTTTGTGGAAATGGAAACTATGCAGATATCGGTGTGTTTTCCTTTCATCCTGTTAAACATATTGCTTGTGGAGAAGGGGGGATGCTAACGACCAACTCCGAAGAGATCTATAAAAAACTACTGTTGTTGCGCACTCATGGAATTACTAAAGAAAATATGCAGGATGATCATGGTGGTTGGTTTTATGAAATGCAAACATTGGGCTATAATTATAGATTAACCGATATTCAATCTGCCTTGGGTATTACTCAGTTGGCTAAAAATAAAGATGGAGTAGAACGTAGAAATGAAATTGCAAAAATATATAAAGACGCTTTTCAAGGAAAATTTAAATTCCAAAGCTTGCCTCCCAACACTTACAATGCTTATCATCTATTCATTATTGAAGTGCCAGACAGAAAAGGCTTGTATGACCATTTAAGAATTAACAATATTTATTCCCAAATTCATTATATCCCTGTTCATACCTTACCTTATTATAAAGCAATTGGTTATGAAGGTGCAGATCTACATAATTCTGAAGATTATTACAGAAAATGTATAAGTTTACCAATGTTTCCTGTGCTAAGCAATAACGAACAAGAATTTGTTATCGATAAGGTTCTCGAATTTTTTGATAACAAGCTTTAAGATGAAGAATGATAAACTTGTTTTAGGAACTGTTCAGTTTGGATTACCTTATGGAATTAATAATGATTCAGGAATGCCTTCATTGGAAAACGTCTTTTCAATTTTAGGATTTGCGAAAGATAATAATATTCATTTCCTCGATACTGCCGTGGGATATGGTTTCGCTGAAGAAAGAATTGGGAAATTTCATAGTAACAACCCAACTAAAATTTTTGAAGTAAACACAAAATTCTCTAAAGGTAGAATTAAAGATCCTTTAGAACAAGTTATCTCATCAATTGAAAGATTAAAGGTTTCTTTCATTAATACAATTATGTTCCATTCACTTTATGATTATATAAACAATCGTGACAAAATAGCATTGCTTTTTAAGGAAAGCAAAGACATACATTTTAAGAAATTCGGAGTTTCTGTTTATACTGTAGAAGAGCTTGAAATATTGAAAAATATTGAGGAGATTGAAGTAGTTCAAGTTTCCTTCAATTTATTAGATAATGAATCAAAAAAAGGAGCTATTCTCTCCGAATTAAAAATTTTAGGTAAGGAAATTCATGTTAGATCTTGTTTTTTGCAAGGTTTGTTTTTTAAGTCAACTGAGAAATTGACTGGTAAATTGAAAAGCCTTTCTAAGTATCTAAATATAATAAAAACAATTGCAAAGGAAAATAATCTGTCCACAGGTCAATTAGCTCTTTGCTATTGTTTATCAAAACCATATATAGATTATGTGCTTATCGGAGTTGACTCAAAAGAGCAATTGCAGCAAAACATGAATTGGGCTTCGAAAAACTTAAATAAAAATATTGTGAGTGAAGTAGACAGAATTGATATTAATGATGAAGAATTATTAAATCCGTCAAAATGGTAAACGGTAATAAAATTGTAATTGTAACTCAAGCTAGAATTGGAAGTTCAAGGTTTCCAAGGAAGATCATGCAAAGGTTGGGTAATAAAACTTTGATAGAACATCACTTGGATAGGTTACTAAGTGTAAAGAATGTGGATAAGGTAATCGTTGCCACAACGAAGGAGAGCGGAATAGAGGAGCTAATTTATCTACTGAGTAAAAAAGAGGTTAAAGTTTATCAAGGTAGTACAGATAATGTTCTTGACCGATTTTATAAAGCTGTAAAGGATGAAGCTCCAGATTATGTAGTTAGAGTGACTTCAGATTGTCCTTTAATTGATCCAGAATTAATAGAAGAGGTGATTACTTTTACAATAAATAAAGGTTTGGATTATGGGGCAAATGTTTTAAAAGAGTTATATCCAGATGGACAGGATATTGAGGTTTTTAGATTTTCTGCATTAGAAAAGGCTTTTAAAGAAGCATCTTTAAATTCAGATAAGGAACATGTAACTCCTTTTATTCGAAGAAACTCTTCCTTCGTGGGAGGTGAATTGTTTAAATCTGACAATTATAATTGTGAAGCAAATTATAATGGTATACGAATGACTATAGATGAAAAACCTGACCTATATGCATGTGAAACAATGATAGGAAAGCTAGGGAATGATGCAAAATGGAAAGATTATACTGATTTTATTATAGAGAATCAACAATTGTTTAAAAATCAGAAAATTAAAAGAAATGAAGGTTTTGAGAAATCTTTAAAAAATGATTAAGATGGGAAAAGGACAAGATTTATATAAAAGAGCTAAGCAAATTATTCCTGGTGGTACAATGTTGCTGTCAAAAAGACCTGAGATGTTTTTACCAGACCATTGGCCTTCTTATTATGAAAAAGCTAATGGATGTAAAATTACTGATTTGGATGGGAAAGAATATATTGATATGTCTATCATGGGGATTGGAACCAATACTCTTGGATATGGTAATGAAAAAGTTGATAAGGCCGTTATGGATGTTGTTGGAAAGGGAAACATGTCAACATTTTCTTGTCCAGAGGAAGTTGCCTTAGCAGAACGATTAATAGAAATTAACCCTTGGGCAGATATGGTGCGGTTTGCTAGGACTGGTGGTGAGGCAAATTCAATCGCTATTCGAATAGCAAGGGCTGCATCAGGTAAAGACAAAGTAGCTATATGTGGTTATCATGGTTGGCATGATTGGTATTTGTCAGCAAATCACAATGCGGGAGATGATTTATCTGGGCATTTAATCCCTGGTCTAAGTCCAAAAGGAGTTCCAAAAAGTTTAAAAGATACAGTTTATCCATTTAATTATAATAACTACCAAGAGTTATTGGAAATTGTAAACAACAATGATATAGGTGTTATAAAAATGGAGGTGGTTAGAAATTTTGGACCTGAAGATGATTTTCTTCAAAAGGTTAGAGATCTGGCTAATGAAAAAGGAATTGTTTTAATTTTTGATGAATGTACTTCTGGGTTTAGAGAAACCTTTGGAGGGATATTCAAAAAATACAATGTTGAACCAGATGTTGCAATGTATGGTAAAACTATAGGTAATGGATATGCTCTTACAGCAGTTGTAGGTAGAGCGTCGGTTATGCAAGCTGCACAGACTTCGTTTATTAGTAGTACCTTTTGGACAGAACGTATAGGTCCCACAGCAGCTTTGGCTACATTAGAAGAAATGGAATGTCTAAAATCTTGGGAGATTATCACCAACCAAGGTTCTAAGATGCAAGATTTATGGAAGAAACTAGCAAATGAAAATAATGTATCGATTTCTGTTAACGGGATTCCAGCTCTTTCTACCTACACCTTCAATTCAGATAGTGCATTGAAATATAAGACATTAGTTACCCAAGAAATGTTGAAAAAGGGATTTTTAGCTAGTACTTTATTTTATGCTAGTGTCGCACATACTGATGAGCATATAGCTATATATGGTGAAGCATTAAATGAGGTTTTTCATCTTATTAATAAATGTGAAGCCGATATCTTAAATATTGATGAGCTATTAGATGGCCCTGTTTGTCATTCAGGTTTTAAAAGGTTAAATTAATGAGGTACTATAAAATTCTTGAACAAAACGTTTTTGAGAAAGATAAATATAAGCTAGTGCCTATTCGTCATAAAGATCGTTACGATATTATGAAATGGCGTAATGAACAACTATTTCATTTACGTCAGTCAGAACCCTTAACTAGAGAAAAGCAAGATGGCTATTTTACTAATGTGGTAGCAAAATTGTTTGATCAGGGGCAACCCGATCAAATACTCTTCTCATTTTTAAAAAATGATATTTGTATCGGCTACGGTGGTTTAGTTCATATCAATTGGATAGATAAAAATGCCGAGATTTCATTTATTATGAATACAAGTTTGGAATTAGGACAATTCACTCATATATGGAGAACTTATCTAGAGTTAATTGAGATAATTGCATTTGAGCAATTAAAATTTCATAAAGTATTTACGTATGCTTTTGATCTAAGACCTCATTTATATGAAGTTTTAGAAGACAACAATTATATCAAAGAAGCGACATTAACAGAACATTGTTTATTTGAAGGTAAGTATGTAGACGTAGTTATTCATTCCAAAATAAGTCAGCTATGTTAAGTTATAGATATGCGACAGCACAAGACGTTATTCTTTATTTTAATTGGGCAAATGATGCGGTTGTAAGAGAAAAATCATACAATTCACAGGCCATCAGTCTTGATACCCATACTAAATGGTTTGACAAGAAGCTAGCTTCTAAAGATACAATGATGCTTGTTTTTGTAAACGAAAAGGAAGAGTCAATTGGTCAGGTTAGAATTGAAAAAAAAGGATTAATAGAAGCTGTGATAGGAATCTCTATCGATTCAAATCACAGAGGAAAAGGATACGCTGCAGAAATGTTAAAGTTGGCCACGAATCATTTTTTAGAAAAAAATAAAACAGTAAAAATACATGCTTACATAAAAGAAACTAATGTAGCTTCTAAAAGAGTTTTTGTAAAAGCAGGATTTAGGTTTCAAAAAATGGTGGATTACTTAGGACATTACAGTTACTTTTATATAAAAGACAGAATATGATAATTGAAAATTTTAAAATTGATAATAGAATTAAAGTTTTTATCATAGCAGAATTATCTGCTAATCATGGCGGTAAAATAAAAACAGCAATAGAAACTATAAGGGCTGCAAAACGAACTGGAGCAGATGCCATAAAGTTACAGACATATACCGCGGACACCATAACAATTAATAGTAAAAAAGATGATTTTATAATTAAAGGAGGTACTATTTGGGATGATAGAAATTTATATGAACTTTATCAAGAAGCAAGTTTACCTTGGGAGTGGCATAAAGATTTATTTGATTGTGCTAAAGAAGAGGGCTTAGTTTGTTTTTCTTCACCCTTTGACAATACGGCAGTTGATTTTTTGGAAGATCTAGATACTCCAATTTACAAAATTGCCTCATTTGAAATTACAGATATCCCTCTAATAGAATATACAGCCAGTAAAGGCAAGCCTATGATTATGTCTACTGGAATAGCTTCCTATGATGATATTGAGTTGGCGGTAAACACTTGCAGAGCTGTGGGTAATAATGATATTACTTTATTAAAATGTACTTCTTCGTATCCAGCACCATTTGAAGAGGCTAATTTGGTAATGATGCAGCGATTTGCCAAAGATTTTGGCGTAAAAGTAGGTCTTTCAGATCATACTTTAGGAACAACCTTACCGGTTGTAGCAACCGCATTAGGAGCAACTGTAATAGAGAAACATTTTATCTTAGATAAATCTATTGGAGGTCCGGATGCTAGTTTTTCATTAGACGAAAAAGAGTTTACAGAAATGGTTACTGCAGTGAGGATTGCGGAAAAAGCAATGGGAAACGAAACTTATGAATTAACCGAAAAGCAGAAAAAAGGAAAAGATTTTTCGCGTTCTCTATATGCTGTTGAAGATCTTAAGAAAGGAGATGTTATAACCGACAATAATATAAGATCCATAAGACCTGGGTTTGGCTTACACCCAAAATATTATTATCGATTGCTCGGAAAAGAGGTGAATTGTAATATAGAAAAAGGTACCCCTATTTCTTTAAATATGCTGAAACATCCACTAAAATGATTAAAAAGATTGCTACAAATACTTTAGCGAATTACATCTTAAAAGGGTTACAACTTGTGCTAAATTTAGTCGCCATACCTATATTGGTACACAAATTGGGTGAGGAAGGCTTTGGAATTATTCTATTCGCTGGTGTTATAGTTGGGTATTTCAATGTTTTAGAACTTGGAATTTCTGATGGTGTTACCAAATATGTTGCTCAGTATTTAGCTTTGAAAAATTATGAAAAACTTCAAAAGATTATTAATTCCTCATTGAATCTTTTCCTATTTATTGGTGTTTTAGTGGCAATATTAATTGTTACCTGGTCTTATCTTGGTGGCGTTTCTTGGTTCAACGTTGATAATATGCAGGAGTCTAACTATACTAAAGTATTTATTGCTGCTGGATTTGTAGCTATTACTTCTTGGCCACAAATTCTTTTGAAGAGTGTTTTCAAAGGAATTCAAGACTTTGTTACATTAAATATAATGGTAGGTGTAGGCAGATTAATTTCGGTAGGCTTGGCTATTTTAGTTGCATTATATACAGAAATAGATATTGTTTACATCTTTTTGTTGTTTAATTTGGATAAAGTTGTATTAACATTTTGGCAATATTGGGTCTTGAAGAAAAAACTACCATTTTGGTCTTTTAAATTATTTTACTTTGATAAACCTACCTTTAGATTTATTTTTTCATTTAGCGGTTGGATCATGCTAGGGCAACTAGCTGTACTGCTAGAATATCAGGCGGATCAACTAATTATTATTTCATTTTTGTCAGCATCATATATAACAGTGTACGCAGTTATTTTTTATCTATTTCGTATAATTCAACAAATATCAGGATTAGCTGCTTCAGCCGTAATGCCGGCTATTAGTCAAATGAACGAAACTAAGGATAAAAGTGAAATTAAACAATTTGTGTTGAACGCAGTTAAAGTTCACAGTTTAATTTATGTGCCAATCACAATAGTCCTCTTTTTTATGGCTGAACCCTTTATAAGACTTTGGATGGGTGAAAAATACTTACAGTATATTGTTTTGATTAGGTTAAGTATAGCATTTCAACTGGTTTGGCAGTCTGGTGCAATGTTTGGTCAATTGTATGTAGGTTTGGGGTTTTCTAAAAAACCTGGGTTAATTGCCATAATAGTTGGGGTTTCAAATGTAATTTTGAGTATTATTCTAGTTAAATATATTGGTATTGCTGGAGTAGTTTTAGGAACTATTTGCATTGGGACCCTTTCAGTTCCGTTTGTTATCTTTTGGATGATTCCGGATATAGATATCAAACCTTCGAGTTATTTCAAAACGATTTTCTTGAAGACGCAGTTACCTTTGATATTAGCTTCCTCATTTTTATTTGTGTTTTTCAATTTCATAAATCAGATTGAGAATTGGATTTTTTTAGCGCTAATTGCGGTTGTCTTTTATTTGTATTTGTTGGTTATTACCTTCTTATTTATAATTGAAAAAGGCAAACGTCAGAAATTAATATATAGGGTTCAAAAGATGATATATAGATGATGAAAAAAATGCAATTGACAAATATTAAGTTTTCTGAAAATCCTAATTTTTATTTAAGTGAAGATGCCTTGATTTATCCTGAAGAAAAGATGAATCAAGAAAAAATTATCGCCCCAGAATTTTTGAATAAATTTGAAGAAATAAAAACTTTTCAAAAAGAAGTACACAAGTATTACAATCTCATACTACCTGTTTTTACAGAGTTTATGAATCAAGTGCACTCTGAAAAAGAAACTTCAATTTATTGGGAAAGAATTACTGGTTTTTGGCTAATTTCAATTATTTCGAATTACCTTGATAAATACAAAAGGCTGGAAATTGCATTCAAAAAAGAAGATTGCTTGAAAACCCAATCAATTGCTTTTCGTGATTTTCAAACTCCTGAAACAATTAAAGAATATTTCAATATTCTTAGAGGAAGCTCCTTTTTTCATTTACAACAATACTCAACTATCCTTGAAGAGTTCTACAAAGCAAAAACTGAATTCCTTTCGAAAGAGGCCGATTTCTTTATTGAAGAATCATCTCAGTTAGACAGAACACATAAACCTAAAAAGTCCATAAAGCAAAAGCTGAGAGAGAAATTTCTGTCACTTTTGGATTGTGGATATGAAAGTAAAAAAACTTTTTATGTTAGTTTGTTTTCAAACAAAGATCTATTTATAATTTTTCTAAAAAGTGGTTTTCAATATGCACCGGTTTTACAAGATGAAATAATTACTATAAAAGAAGATTTGAATGTTTCTTTACGAGAAAAAATTAAACAATATTCGACAAGGAATAATCTTGCTGATGCGATACTTCATTCTTCAGTTCAATATTTTCTACCTATAGAGATGTTTGAAGGCTATCTTAAAATTTCCTTTCATACAAGTAAATTGATTGATAAGATTTTGCCCAATTCTATATTTACTGGAATAGGATTTATGTGGAGCACTCAGTTTGCTGTGTGGGCAGCAAAATGTGCGAGTAAAGGAACCATCCTGTATGGTATGCAACATGGAGGAACTTATGGTGAGGTGGAAATTTTAGATGGTGAATTTTTAGAGCGGAAACTTACCGACCATTACATTACTTGGGGATGGATTGAAGATGAGAAAACAATACCGATGCCGGCTTCTAGATTGTTAAGTAAAAGTTTAGTAAAGCCTTTGCAGGTAAAAAATCAAATTTTATGGGTAACCACCGCCGATAGTAGATTTAATTATTTTGTAGGACAAATCGGTTTTGGCAATAGGTTTTTAAAATATTTTCAACACCAACAGGAACTTTACAAATTACTTTCTCCTAAAATTCAGAGTATTATAAAAATTCGATTGTACTCTTATGATTTTGGATGGAAAATGAAACAAAGATGGACAGACTCATTTCCACGAATTGAATTCGCTGATACCAGGCAAAATTTTATTGACCAAGCAGCACAATCAGAATTGGTAGTAATAGACCATTTAGGAGGGACTACATTTTTAGAACTTTTAACTCTTAATATACCTGTTGTTGTTATTGCCAATGCTGATTTATTTGTAATACGAAAGGGAGCCAAATCTTTTTATGATTTATTGGAAGAAAATGGTGTCATTTATAAATCCAACGAAAAAGCTGCAAAAGCACTTCCTAAAATAATAGAAGATGTGGCATCATGGTGGTCAGAAAAGGAAAGAAGACAAGCAATAGAAAATTTTAAGTCGAATTTTGCATTGACAAGTGATAAGCCTTTGAAAACTTGGTTTGAATTTTTGAAAAAATAATATAAATAATAAAATTAGCTAACTATATTTATAACAGAAATAAAAAGGTCAAATAATTATTTTAAGTTAAGAAAAATCTTTTTATTTCGATTTAATCAGAACAAATGAAAAAGAGAATATTGATAACCGGGGCTTCGGGTTTTATTTCGAGATGGTTAATAAAAAGATTGATGAAATCTGGAGTTTTTGAAGTCTATCTGTTACATAGCTCTGAATCAGAAAATTCGGAATACAATTTAAAAGTTAATCATGTGTTCTGCGACATAGGGGATGAAGTTCAAACACGAGAAGCTCTTGCACATACTTCTATAGATTATATATATCATTTTGCAGCAAAATCTACAATTGGAGACTCTCAAAACAGTCCTCTCGAGACGTTTAAAACAAATATTCAAGGAACCTGGAACTTATTGCAAATAGCCAAGGAAAAAAATGTAAAGGGAGTTGTTTTTGCTTCTTCTATGTCTGTTTATGATGAGCACAACAAATCGCCACTTAGCGAGACTGATGAAATTAATAGTAAAACTACATATGGAGTATCAAAAATATGTGGTGAACATATAGCGCAACTTTATGGCACTACTTTTAATTTGCCTGTACTGATTGTTAGATTAGGAATGGTATTTGGGGGGGGGGATTCTCAAAATTCTAGATTAATTCCAAGCATTGTAAATTCATTGCTTAAGAATAAAGAATTGCAATTGAGAAGCCCAGCGGATACGTTAATCGACCCTATTTATGTTAAAGACCTTGTGGAAGCCCTTGTAAAAGCGATATCCTATTTCAAAACAAAAAAAGTTAAAGCAGAAGTCTTAAATATTTCTTCAGGCACTCCTGTTTCTATTAAAGAAATAGTTGATATACTAACGAATGTTTCTAAAGCAGGGAAAATTTCTGTTAAATATGGAGATTACATATCAGTTAAGAGGTATATGAATATAGAAAAAGTGGTTAAAAAAATTGACTGGAACCCGTCATATGCTTTAAATGAGGGTTTGAAAGAAACTTTTTTATGGTATTATAAAAGATAAATTAAATCGAATGAGTAGAAAAAAAAAAATTTCTGTTTTGCATGTAACATACAATGATGTCTCTGGAGGAGCGGCAAGATATGCTTCAAGAGTGCATTCATCATTAATAAAACATGGAGTAGATTCTAAAATGTTAGTATTGAATAAAGAAAGTGATAATCCTACTGTCCATGCTTGTGAATCCGGAAGAATAAGAAAACAGTTTAGTTCTGCAATAGATAAACTACCCTTAGTATTTTACAAAAATCAAAATTCTAAAATCTCTCCGGGACTATTTAATGATTTTGTAACATCACAAATAGAAAAAATGAATCCGGATATAGTTCATCTACATTGGACAAATAACGGTTTAATGTCGATTAGATCAATTTCAAGAATTAAACAACCAATCATTTGGTCTATTTTAGATATGTGGCCTTTTACAGGAGGTTGTCACTACGATGATTGGTGTTATCGATATACTGAAAATTGTGGAAAATGTCCTGTATTGAATTCCAATAGAAAAAATGATTTGTCTAGGTATATTCTTAATATTAAAAAATCTGTATACGCGAAGATTGATTTTTCGACAATTGCCATTAGTCAATGGATGAAAGATTGTATGATAAAAAGTACAGTGATGAAAGATAAAGAGGTTAAAGTGATTCCTCCCAGTTTAGATTTGACTCTTTTCAGGCCAATAGAAAAAAAAATCAGTAGGGATTTATTCAATCTTCCAAAAAATAAAAAACTGATTTTATTTGGTGCAATTAATTCTACGTCAGATCCCCGAAAAGGTTTTCATCAGCTTATTGAAGCTTTAAAAAAAATAAATGATGAAGATTCTTTAAAAAATATTGAAATTGTTGTGTTTGGAGCTACAAATTCGGATTTTGAAAGTGAGATTAAGCTAAAAGTAAACTTTGTAGGGAGATTAACATCTGGGTACGGATCATTTGATGATGCAAGTCTCTCGGCGTTGTATTCTGCTGCAGATTTAACCATTGTTCCCTCATTGCAAGAAGCGTTTGGTCAAGTTGCTATTGAGTCTATGGCTTGTGGAGTTCCAGTAGTAGCTTTTGATAAAACAGGACTTAAAGATATTGTGACTCATAAAAAAGACGGATATTTGGCGGAGCACAATAATATTGAAGATTTATACAGAGGCGTTATTTGGGGGCTTAAGCACGGAGGGAAGCAAGAAATTACCCAAAATGCATTAGAAAAAACCAAAGCATTGTTTGATGAGAGCAAAACAGCATTAGAGATAATAGAATTATATAAAAGTAAAATAAATAAATGAAAGCAGTAATTTTAGCAGGAGGCTTCGGTACAAGACTGAGTGAAGAAACGGTATTAAAACCAAAACCATTAGTAGAGATTGGTGGTAAGCCTATCTTATGGCATATTATGAAAATTTATTCTTCCCATGGTATTAATGATTTTATTATTTGCTTGGGTTATAAAGGATACATGATAAAAGAATTCTTTTATAATTATACCATTCATAGTTCAGACCTATGTGTTGATTTAGGGAATCAGAGCTATAAAGTTTTGAATAATAATAATGAACCTTGGAAAATTAATCTTATTGATACTGGTTTAAATACAATGACCGGAGGTAGACTTAGAAGAGTTTCTAAATATCTAGATAATGAAGATTTTTGTTTCACTTATGGTGATGGTGTAAGTAACGTAGATATAAAAGCTTTAGTAGATCATCATAAAAGATTAAAGAAAATTGCAACACTCACTGCTGTCTCCCCTATAGGTAGATTTGGGGCCTTAAAAATTGAAAATGACAATGTATTGTCATTTGATGAAAAACCAGAAGATGGTCATGGGTTAATAAACGGTGGTTTTTTTGTGTTATCGCCTAAAATATTAGACTATATTGATGATGATTCCACTATCTTTGAAAGAGAACCTTTAGAGAAATTGGCAACCTCTAATGAACTTGGAGTATATAAACATAGAGGATTCTGGCAATGTATGGATACAATTAGAGACAAACAATTTTTAGAAAATCTTTGGAATAAAAAACAAGCACCCTGGAAAGTATGGTAAATAAGAAATTTTGGAAAGGTAAAAAAGTATTGATTACTGGACATACTGGATTTAAAGGAGCCTGGCTGTCTATGTATTTAAAAAAACTTGGAGCTGAAATTTGTGGTGTTTCGCTCCCACCACCCACTAATCCTTCTCTTTACGAATTGTTGGATTTAAAAAGTAAAATGAAGAATGAAATCACAGATATTAGAAATACTAAAAAGCTTAATAATGTTTTTATTGAATTTCAGCCAGAAATAGTTTTTCATTTAGCGGCACAACCCTTGGTAGGTTTATCTTATACTTATCCTGTTGAAACATATGACGTAAATTTAATGGGTACCCTACATATTTTGGAAGCTATTCGACACACTCATAGTGTTAGGTCAGCAGTGATGATTACAACTGATAAATGCTATAATAATAAAGAGTGGGTTTGGGGATATAGAGAAGAAGATGAGTTAGGTGGACATGATCCATATAGCAGCAGTAAAGCTGCGGCAGAGATTTTGATAAAATCCTACAGGGACTCTTATTTTAAAAATACCGAAAGAAACATTGCCATTGCTTCGGCAAGGGCAGGAAATGTAATTGGTGGGGGTGATTGGGCAGATGATCGATTAATACCAGATATTTTTAAATCCATGTTTAATAAAGAAACATTAGAATTAAGAAATTTGAATGCTGTTAGACCCTGGCAGCATGTTTTAGATCCGTTAACGGGTTATTTGATATTAGCGAAAGAACTTTACCAAAATCATATTGAATTCACTGGAGCTTGGAATTTTGGACCTGATTATAAACAAACAAAAAATGTTGGTGAAATAGTCCAGTTTATCCAAAATAATTCAAGTGAAAAATTATCTATTAATGTGAGTAATGGCAAATATAAGGAGACAACTTTTTTGAAATTAGATAGTACAAAATCGAATACAAGACTGCATTGGTATCCTGTGTGGAATTTAAATCAATGTTTAGAGAAAACAATAGAGTGGTATTTAGCTTACAGGGAGGGTAAGGATATGGTTGAAATTACTGAAAATCAAATAGAAGAGTTCGTCGCTAGTTCTAATATTTTATAATTTCTTTATAGAATAGACGAGTAAATAATTTATTGAATTTAATATTTTGAAGGAAAGACTACTTTGTTGGTTTGCATTTTTTATACCCTTAGAGCAAATATTATACTATACAATAGGAATTGATACAGAGCTCAAGCCTTATCGAGTTTTTCTATTACTAATTTTTTTCATTATTATAGTTCAAAAAAAAAAATCGAACTACAAATTATTTTTTGAATTTAACGCTTTAAGTTTAGTATTCCTTTATGGTTTAGTTTTAGGTTTAATCAGGATCGGTTTGGGATATGGTGAGTTTACATATTTAATAAATGGAGCTTCACATTATATTATTGGTTTGATTACATTTTATATATTTTCCAACATATGGAATCGAAAATTATATTCCAAAATTGGAAAATTTTTTATCGTTGGATTACTAATTACTTCCATTTATGGCGCTTATATATATTTTTTTAATTCGTCGTCATATTTCCGGTTAAGAGGTTTTTTTAATAATCCAAACCATTTGGCGATCGTAATTAATCTTATAACACCTTTATTGATTTACAACTACATAAAAGGTATTGATAGAATTAAAAATTTTTTTCTGATTTTATTCTTTTCAATAATTGTTTTTTTTACTGGCTCGAGAACTGGGGTGTTATTGCAGTCGGTAAGCATTTTATATTTGATCGCTTTTCAAAAGAACATAATTTCAAATTTATTAATATATGCGGTAGGAGGAATCTTAACATTTTTGTTTGTAGTAGATCCTTTGTTAAGCAAGAATGACAATTTCTTAGATAGATATGATGAATCGAATTATGCAACGGCAGGAGGTAGATTTGACATTATTAATAGTGTTAAAAACCTTGCAATTGACAATTATTTTAGTGGTGTTGGGATACAACAATACAGGTTTTATCACCGGAAATACGCTAAATTTTCTGAAATTGAGGCATTATTAGAGTTTGATTTAGGGACTCATAATCATTATTTGGATTTATTTGTGAATTTCGGTCTATTATCATTTATTATTTACATCTTTATCCTGTTTAGAATTGGAAAATCGATTAATAAAATAAAACTTAAAGAAGATAGAAAAGTAATTCAACTATTTTTTTTAATATTTTTAATTGCATGTGCATCACAAGAAATGTTTATGTGGCCAATATTTTGGATTTGTCTAAGTTTTTTAGTGGCTTTAAAAAAGATATATAGATATGAAACTTTCAGGTCTTGATAAAGAAAAAATTGTTGTTTCCTTCGTAATACCAACCTACAATTCTGAAAAATATTTGGAGGATTGTATAGAAAGTATTACGAGCCAAAACTATAATAATATTGAAATTGTAGTAGTGGATGGAGGATCAAAGGATAATACATTAACTATTTTAAGGAGGTATGAAAAACAGATAACCAAGTTAATTAGTGAACCTGATGAAGGTATTTACGACGCAATAAATAAAGGTATAAAAATTTGCAATGGTGATTTGATTAAGATTTTAAATTCGGATGATAGACTTACAAATAACTCATTAGATAGAGCAGTAGAAACTTACAAATTGAGTTTTAAGAAATTTAATGATTAT
>Ga0228627_1001037_pt1 | contig 15251 bp, 16 predicted proteins | sample 33DmetaG_FD_190483 | JGI IMG/M metagenome (GOLD analysis project Ga0228627, IMG submission 190483) | Seawater microbial communities from Monterey Bay, California, United States - 33D | ecosystem: Environmental > Aquatic > Marine > Coastal | place: USA: California | collected 2016-09-28 | reverse complement strand
TTGTAAATGAATTGTTTTGTAATATTAAAAGGGTTGTTGTTTAAAGAAATTTTTGCACCACCAAAAGGTAATAATTTTAATCCTGTAGCACTAATAATAATATCTGCCTCTAAAAATTTACTAGAAGATAGTTTTATACCATTCTCAACAAAAGTATCTATGGTGTCTGTAACTACATTTGCTTTCCCTTTTTTTATGGCTTTAAAAAAATCTCCATCTGGTACTAAACAAAAACGTTGATCCCAAGGTCTATAGTTTGGCGAAAAGTGAGGTGCTATAGGAAAATCATTTCCTAATTCTTTTTTAATTCCTTTTAAAATGAATTTCTTCATCGTATTTGGGTATTTTCTACAAAGATTATAGAAAATCATATCAGCTAAAATATTTTTTGCTCTAACTATGGTGTGTGCAATTTTACTTGGTAAAATTCTTTTAATAAATTTTGCAATTTTATCTTTATTAGGCAATGCAGCTATATAAGTTGGTGTTCTTTGTAACATGGTTACAGTATCTACATCTTCTGCTATTTTAGGTACTATTGTAACTGCTGTAGCTCCACTTCCAATTACAACAACTTTTTTATTTTTATAATCTAACGAAGTGTCCCATTTTTGTGGATGTAAAAAAGTGCCTTTAAAATCTTCTAAACCTTTAAATTCTGGAGTATAACCATGGTCGTAATTATAATAACCACTTGCGTTAAATATAAATTGAGAGGTGTATTCTAATTCTTCTTTTGTTTTAGGATTTTTAGTTTTTAGTGTCCATAAATTATTTTCTTCATCAAAATTATAACTAACTACTTTTTGATTGAATTTAATTTTTTCCTTAACATTATATTCTTCTGTAGCTTGATGTAAATACCTTAAAATTGATGGAGCATCTGCAAAAGATTTGTCATCATCCCAAGTTTTAAATGAATATCCAAAAGTGTACATATCTGAGTCTGAACGAATACCTGGGTACTTAAACAAACTCCAAGTACCACCAATTTCTTCTCTTGCTTCTAAAATAATATAACTCTTGTTTTTATTTTTACGTTCTAAGTGACATGCTGCTCCAATACCAGATAAACCAGCTCCAATAATTATAATATCTTGGTTCATTCTTTTCATTTATTTCTTATTTCATTTCTTATTTCATTTCTTCTCATTGGCATACCATCAATTATTGTAAATAGTTTTTTAGTTGATAAAAATGAGGTTTGTTCTAATTTTACACCTCCATCTAAACCAATTAAAACTACTTTAAAGTTTTCTGATTCTGCTTTATAGTTTCTCTTTTTTAAAGAAGATAAAAGCCACTTTGAATCAAAATTTATAGAGTATTGATCTTTTACAAATTGATAAATAATGAGTTTTCTTTCTGTTAACCCTTTTTTTTCTTTTAACAAATTACTGATTTGTTTATTAAAAATTTCATCATTTTTTATATGAGTAAATACCAAAAGTACCCTGTTTTCCCATTTGTGTTTTTTAACGTCTTGAGAATAAGACGAAAATACAAAAGAAAAGATGCAAAAAAATATGATTTTTGTCATTTATTTTAAAACTGAAAATTCGATTTTAGAATCTGTAAACACAGTATGAGTCTGTGTTTTAAAGTCTTTTTCATCTGCTTTATAAATATTGTCTACATAAGTTTGAGGATTTAAATCTATCAATGGAAACCAAGTACTTTGAACTTGAATTTGAAGTTTATGCCCTTTTTTAAATGTGTGAAAAACATCTTGTAATTTAATATTTACATCTGTTTTTTTATTAGGTACAAAAGGTTCAGGTTTCTCAAAACTATTTCTAAATCGTCCTCTTAAAACTTCGCTTCTTACCATTAAATGATAGTTACTCATTTTTAAGTGGTCTTGTAATCCTTCATTATTTTCTTCTGCATCAGCAGGATGTACATCTATCACTTTTACAATCCAATCTGCAGCTGTTCCAGTAGTTGCTACTTTTAATTTTGCTAAAATATCACCTGCAAGTGTATAATCTTCAGATAAAACATCAGTTTCAAAAACCAAAACATCTGGCCTTCTAGCTGCAAAACGTTGATCATCTGTCATGTATTTTCTTGGAGTAAAAACCGTTTTAATATCTTCTGAATAGGGCACAGGACGTTTTACATCACTTATAAAATTAATTTTTGATGACGATGTTAAATTTTGAGTTAATTTCTGATTTTCAGATAAAAACCAATCTTCTTTAACCACATTTTCAGGTGGCCAAGAATCATAAGATTTCCATTCTAGTTTTCCAGAATCAAAAACATAAGCTTCAGGTAAACCTGAATTTTTATTCCCTTCACCTTTTAAGAAATGATTAAAAAATTTGGTTTCTATTTGTGTTTGATAATTCAATGATATAGAATCTCCAAAATAGTAATTACCAACATAATTTTTTACACCAGAACTTGCCCATTTTCCATGATCCCAAGGTCCAAAAACTAAGGTGTTATAATTGTCTTTGCCATGTTTTTCTATGCCTTTATAAGTTTCTAAAGGACCATATAAATCTTCTGCATCAAACCAACCACCAACAATCATAGTAGCTACAGAGCTAGGAACTTTATCCATATGTTGTATAATACCTTTGCTTTTCCAAACTGAGTCGTAATTAGGATGTTCTACGATTTCTTTCCAGAAAAAATCATCAATTTTTTCTTTAGATGTTGCTGCATTTACATCTAATTTATCATATTGAAAAAATTCATTCAGGTTTTTTAAAGGACCTTTGTCTAAGAAAAATTGGTATTGATCTTGTGTTTTCATTTCTGGAAAAGAGTACCAAGCAGAATCTGTTGGAGTATCTTTATAAGTTCCAAATAATGAAATTGCTCTAAAATAACTTAATAAAAAAGCTCCATTATGATGAAAATCATCAAAGAAAAAATCACCTATACAAGCTTGTGGAGAAGCTGCTTTTAAAGCTGGGTGAGCATCAATAGTAGAAACTGTAGCATAATGTCCAGGATAAGAAATACCCCAAGTACCTACTTTTCCATTATTATTCTCAACATTTTTTACTAGCCAATCAATGGTATCATAAGTGTCAGAAACTTCATCACTTTCATTTTCTTTTTTATTTGGTATGTACGCACGCATATTGTCATAAACACCCTCACTCATCCATCTACCTCTAACATCTTGATAAACAATAATATTTCCTTCTTTCATTAAATGCACATTAGGCCCTATTTTAGTTCTCATTTCTTCTCCATAAGGTCTAGAACTATAAGGGGTTCTTTGCATTAGTATTGGGTATTCTTTAGAAGTATCTTTTGGTGAATAAATGGTAGTGTGTAATTTTATTCCATCTCGCATTTCAATGTCTACCTCTTGTTTTGTATAATTGTCAATAACAAAAGTATCTTTTGTTTCATCTGATTTTTTACAAGAAGAAAGCACTAATAAGCTTACAAATAGGATAAAGAAAATTTTTTTCATGATTAAGTTTTGGTAGTTTCCATAAAATTACAAAATATTAAAAAGACTTATCGATTAAGATTGTTAAAATGATTTTGATACTTTTATGTCTTTAATAATAGATTTATGAAAAATGCTTTTGTAATAGTATTGATTTTAATTTTAGGCTGTCAATCAAAAAAAACAGATATTAAACATGAAGTACTTACCCAAAAAGTTGATAAGTATAAAAACATAGTTTCAGGTAGATATAATGTTGCTTTTTTAATTATGGATGGAACCTACAATACAGAATTAACTGCACCTTTTGATATTTTTCAGCATACTATTTTTAGAGAAAATATAAAGGCAATGAATGTATTTACTGTTGCAAATACAGATGAACCTATAACTACTTTTGAAGGGATGAAAATAACTCCTGATTTTAATTATACAAAAGATGTTTTGCCTAAAATTGATATTTTAGTGATACCCTCTGCTGAACATCATTTAGATACAGATTTAGAAGATGAAGCTATGATACGTTTTGTGCAAAAAGTAGATAAAGAAGCAACTTTTATGACTAGTCATTGTGATGGTGCTTTTGTATTAGCTAAAGCTGGATTATTAAAAGGTAAAGTATCTACAACTTTTCCTTCAGATATTGACAAAATGAGAGTTAGTTTTCCAGATTTAGACATTAGAAAAGATGTTTTATTTGTACATGATGATAAATACATTACTTCTGCTGGAGGTGCAAAATCATTTGAAGCAGCTTTGTATTTAACAGAATACTTGTATGGAGTTGATATTGCAAAAAGTTTAGCAAAGGGTTTGGTAATTGATTGGGATTTAGAAGAAATTCCTCATTTAGTTGTTAAATAGTTTTACTTCTCATTTTAAAATGATGTATTTTTGCAAAATATGCAAGAAACAAAAAAACATCAATTAACAGATTGGTTACCAACTACTAAACGTGAAGTAAAAATACGTGGTTGGGATGAGTTAGATGTTATTTTATTTAGTGGAGATGCTTATGTAGATCATCCTTCTTTTGGACCCGCTGTTATTGGTCGTATTTTAGAAAGTTATGGTTTGCGAGTAGCAATTGTGCCTCAACCTAGTGTAAATGATAATTTGCAGGATTTCGAAAAATTAGGAAAACCAAGATTATTTTTCGCAGCTACAGGTGGTTGTATGGATCCAATGGTTTCTAATTATACAGCAAGCAAAAAAAGACGAGATAAAGATGCCTATACTCCAAATGGAGACAAAGGGTTTAGACCAGACTATGCAACATCTGTTTACTCAAAAATTTTAAAAGAAAAATTTCCAGATGTACCTGTTTTAATTGGTGGTATAGAAGCTTCTTTAAGGCGTGTTACTCATTATGATTATTGGTCAGATAAACTATTACCAACTATTTTAGAAACCTCTAAAGCAGATATGTTGGTTTATGGAATGGGTGAACAGCCTTTACGTGAAATCGTAGAACTATTACAAAAAGGAGTGCCTTTTTCTTCTTTAAAAAATATTAAACAAACTGCAGTTTTAATCAATGAAAAAGAAGAGAAAATTCCTGTAGTAAAGAATTGGGAAGACGTAGAAATTAATTCTCATGAAGCTTGTTTAGCAGATAAAAAAACGTTTGCCTCTAATTTTAAAGTCATAGAGCAAGAGTCTAATAAATTAAAAGCAAGAAGAATATTTCAAAAAGTTGGAGACAAGACTTTGGTAATAAATCCTCCTTTTCCAACAATGACAGAAGCAGAAATTGACGGTTCTTTTGATTTACCATATACTAGACTTCCTCATCCAAAATATGACAAAAGAGGTCCTATACCTGCTTTTGAAATGATTAAATTTTCCATCAACATTCATAGAGGATGTTTTGGTGGTTGTAGCTTTTGTACGATTTCTGCACATCAAGGAAAATTTATTGCAAGTAGAAGTCAAGAGTCAATTTTAAAAGAAGTAGATAAAGTTGCAAATATGCCAGATTTTAAAGGCTATTTATCTGATATTGGTGGTCCTTCTGCAAATATGTATCAAATGAAAGGGAAGGTTCAAGAAATTTGTGACAAGTGTGTTGCACCTTCTTGTATATCACCCGTAATTTGTTCAAACCTAGATACTTCTCATAAACCACTTACAGAGTTATATCAAGCAGTTGATAAGCATCCAAAAGTAAAAAAATCCTTTATTGGAAGTGGGATAAGGCATGATATGTTAGTGCCAGAGTTTAATAAAAACGCTGATGCTAAAGAATTAGATGCTTATACAGAAGAGGTAATGACTAAACATGTTTCAGGTCGTTTAAAAGTGGCTCCAGAGCATACTTCTGATCCTGTTTTAAAATTAATGCGTAAACCTTCGTTTACTTATTTTCATAAGTTTAAAGAACGTTTTGATAAAATCAACTTAAAAAAGAAACTGAATTTACAGTTGATTCCTTATTTTATATCAAGTCATCCTGCAAGCGAATTAGAAGATATGGCAAATCTAGCTGCAGAAACTAAAGACATGGGCTTTCAGTTAGAACAAGTACAAGGTTTTACACCTACACCTATGACAGTGGCTACAGTTATTTACTATTCAGGTTATCATCCTTACACTTTAAAAGAAGTAAGAACACCTAAAACACGTCAAGAAAAACTTGATCAACACAAATTTTTCTTTTGGTACAAAAAAGAAAATAGAAAGTGGATTAAAGATAAACTCACAAAAGTTGGACGCTCTGATTTAGTGAATAGATTATTACCCAATAGTGACACAACTTGGCGAAAGAAAAAAGATTTAAAACCTGTTAAGCATACATTTGATGATGCAATTCCTTTTAACAGAAGAAAGAATAAAGTAAAAAGAAGTTCTAAAAAAAGAAGATAACATAAAAAAACTCACTAAGTAATTAGTGAGTTTTTTTTATGTAATATATTATTCAAAATTAAATCATAACTCTCCAACCATAAGGGTCTTCAGTTTTATTTGTTTGAATATCAGTAATTAATTTTTTTAATTGAGAAGCATATGGATTTTCTAAAACTGGTAAATCAAAATCATCTTCTTTATAACCAAAACCTGCAATAGGAGAAATAACAGCAGCTGTTCCTGCTCCAAACATTTCTTTTAAGTTTCCGTTTTTAGCAGCTTCTACAACTTCTGTAACAGAAATTTTACGGACTTCTGTTTTAATTCCATTGTCTTCAGCAATTTGTAAAATACTTTTACGAGTTACACCATCTAAGATTCTGTCACTTGTTGGGCTAGTTAGTAAAGTATCATTTATTCTCACAAAAATATTCATAGCACCAGCTTCTTCAATATATTCATGAGTGTTATCGTCTGTCCAAATAACTTGGTTATATCCTTTTTCTATTGCTAATTGAGTAGGATAAAACTGAGCAGCGTAATTACCACCTGCTTTAGCAAAACCAACACCACCATTAGCAGCTCTTGCATACTTTTCTTCTATTAAAACTTTTACTTTACCACCAAAATAAGCTCCAGAAGGTGCAGTACAAACAACAAATTTATAGGCATCTGCAGGAGAAGCATGAAAACCATTACCTGTTGCAAACATAAATGGTCTAATGTATAAAGAACTACCTTCGTTAGTAGGTATCCAATTACTATCTAATTCTAATAAAGCTTTTAAACCATCCATAAAAATATCTTCTGGAATTTCAGGAATAACTAATCTTTTAGCAGATTTGTTTAAACGTTTCCAGTTCTCTTCAGGTCTAAATAACATAATGTTTTCATCTTTGTCTTTGTAGGCTTTCATTCCTTCAAAAATAGACTGGCCATAATGAAATATTTTAGCAGAAGGCATTAAAGAAATAGGTGCAAAAGGTTCAATTTTTGGTGATTGCCATTTACCATTAACAAAATCACAAGTTAACATGTGATCTGAGTATACACTTCCAAAAGGAAGATTATCGAAATCTACAGATGAGATATTAGATTTTTCTACTCTTTTTATTTCTATACTTGTTGTCATTTTTAGTACTCTTTAAGTACTACAAATGTACATAATTTATTTATTCAAAACTTAAGAAATAAGCCTATTTAACTGTTAATTTTACTACATTTGTAATGAATTCGTTAAATATTTATGAAATGAAAAAAATAGTTCAAATTGTAGTTTTATCTTTAGTAGTATTATTTGGATGTAAAGATGCTGAAACAAAGAAAGAAACTGAGGTTGTTAAAGAAGAAGTAAATCTTAATTTAAAGGCTTTTGGAGAAAAAATTTCAAAAGAAAATGCATTAACATCTGATGAGATGTTGGCTAAATTTAATAACATGAATGTAGGTGATACAATTCAAGTTAAATTTGCTTCAAAAATAAACGAAGTTTGTTCTAAAAAAGGATGTTGGATGAAACTTCCTTTAGGAGAAGAAACAGAAACAATGGTTCGTTTTAAAGATTATGGTTTTTTTATGCCATTAGATTCTAAAGATAGAGAAGTAATAGTTGAAGGTATTGCCTTTGTAAAAGAAACACCTGTAGATGAATTGAAGCATTATGCAGAAGATGCTGGTAAAAGTGCAGAAGAAATTGCTAAAATTACTGAACCTAAAAAAGAATACGCTTTTGAAGCACATGGTGTTTTAATGAAAGTTGAATAATTAGATAAAAAAACTCCTAGGCTTTTTTTAAATTTTAGGCTAGGATTTTTTAATTATGACCAAAAAGCATCTTGAAAAGAGAAATATTAATTACTTCAGATGGTTCTACAACCATACATTTACCAGATTGGAATGAGCAATATCATTCTAAACATGGTGCAATTCAAGAAGCAAATCATGTTTTTATTAAACATGGATTAGCATATTTTATCAATTCTGACTTTTATATTAAGAGTAATCAAATTTCAATACTAGAAATTGGTTTTGGCACTGGATTAAATGCATTTATTACATTGTTAGAAACTATAAAACATAGTTTAACTATTAATTACGTAGGTGTAGAAGCTTATCCTGTTTTAGCTGAAGAAATTAAAAAATTAAATTATGTTGATGAGTTAAATGCCAATCATTTTCAAGATAATTTTGATAAAATACACGATAGTAGTTGGGAAGAAAAACACCAAATTAAAGAGTACTTTTCACTAACTAAAAGAAAGCAGTTTTTTAAAGATATAAAAGATTTAGAGCAATTTGATATTGTTTATTTTGATGCTTTTGGAGCTAGAGTTCAGCCAGAATTATGGACAGAGGCTATTTTTGAAATTATGTTTAAAGCTTTAAAATCAAAAGGAATTTTAGTAACTTATTCAGCTAAAGGAAGTGTTAGAAGAGCTTTACAATCTGTAGGTTTTACAGTAGAAAGATTACCTGGTCCTCCTGGAAAAAGAGAAATGTTAAGAGCCATAAAAAATATATAAATGAAATTTGAAAGAAAATTTGGTAAACGAAAAAGAACAAAATCTAAAAAAGGTCTATTCTTAGTTCTGTTATTAGCAATAGCTTTATATTTATGGTTTAATGCAGAAACACTTTTAAAATCTCTTTTTTAAACTAATCTTTGGGTGTAGAAAAAATCATATTAGGTATAGATCCTGGAACAACAATTATGGGTTTTGGACTCATAAAAATTATAGGTAAAAAAATGGAGTTTATTCAAATGAATGAACTACAACTTAAAAAATATGATGATCATTATCTAAAACTAAAACTCATTTTCGAAAGAACAATTGAGCTTATAGATACTTATAAACCAGACGAAATTGCTATAGAAGCACCATTTTTTGGTAAGAATGTACAATCTATGTTAAAGTTAGGTAGAGCACAAGGTGTTGCTATGGCTGCAGGTTTATCGCGCCAAATTCCTATTACAGAATACTTACCTAAAAAAATAAAAATGGCGATAACTGGTAATGGAAATGCCAGTAAAGAACAAGTGGCTTTAATGTTAAAATCGCTTTTAAATTTAAAAACATTACCTAAAAATTTAGATGCAACAGATGGTTTAGCTGCTGCTGTTTGTCATTTTTACAATTCTGGTAAAGTTGTGGGTGGTAAGAGTTATACTGGTTGGGCTAGTTTTGTTAAACAGAATGAAAAAAGAGTAAAAAAATGAGTGGTATTTACATTCACATACCATTTTGTAAACAAGCTTGTTTCTATTGCGATTTTCATTTTTCTACTTCTTTAAAAAAGAAAGATGAATTAATTTCTTGTATTATTAAAGAAATCGAACTCCGTAAAAATGAGTTAGATAATGAAACTATAGAAACCATTTATTTTGGAGGTGGTACACCAAGCATTTTATTTTTATCAGAAATAAATGGCATTATAGAAGCTGTTTATAATAATAATAAAGTAGTTGATAATCCAGAAATAACTTTAGAGGCAAATCCTGATGATTTGTCAGAAGAAAAAATTATAACGCTCTCAAAATCTGCTATTAATAGATTAAGTATTGGTATCCAATCATTTTTTGAATATGATTTAAAATTGATGAATAGAGCTCATAATGCAACTGAAGCAAAAAAATGTTTAGAAATAGCGACGCAATATTTTAAAAACATTTCTTTAGATTTAATTTACGGCATTCCAGATTGTAGCAATGAACAATGGAGAGCAAATATTAAAACAGCTTTAGATTTTGGTGTGCCTCATATTTCTAGTTATGCACTTACAGTTGAACCTAAAACTGCTTTAGCAAATTTTATTCAAAAAGGGATTATTAAAAATGTAGATGATGATAAAGCGCAAGAGCAATTTCATATTTTAATAGAAGAATTAGAGAATGCTAATTTTATACATTATGAAACTTCTAATTTTGGAAAAGAAGGTTTTTTTAGTAAAAACAATTCTTCTTATTGGAAAGGAAAATCGTATTTAGGTATTGGCCCTTCTGCCCATTCTTTTGATGGTAAACAAAGAAGTTGGAATTTAAGAAATAATGCAAAATATATAAAAGCAATACAAGAAAATAAATTGCCAATAGAAAGAGAAATACTTACAAAAAGAGATCAATATAATGAATATGTTATGACAGGCTTGCGCACAATTTGGGGTGTTTCTTTAATTAAAATAAAGAATGATTATGGTATTAAATATCTAGAATATCTAGAAAATCAGGCAAAAAAATATATTCAAGAAGAATTATTGTATCTTGAAAACGAAAGATTAAAAACAACAAAAAAAGGTAAATTTTTATCTGATGGTATTGCCTCAGATTTATTTATGTTGAACTTATATTAAAATTATTTAATTGAAAGCAATAATAGAATACAATTCAAGAAAAATTGTGATTGATATATCTAAACCAATAGATATTTCAATTGCTATAGATCCAAAAAAGCAAAGTGTAAATGCTTGGTATATAGATAATCCAAAAATAAAACCAGAAAAATTTGATGATTATGAAGTAAGTGTTGCAAATGGTGCTGTAGTTAATTTTAATGGCATAAGTTTTAACCCACATTCACATATTACCCATACAGAATGTGTGGGGCATATTACCAAAGATGTCCATTCTATTAATCAAAATTTAAAACACTATTTTCATCTTGCAGAAGTAGTTACAATTGCCCCTTTGTTTCATAATGGAGATTTTTTAATTGGGGTAAAACAGCTAAAAACAGCGTTAAGAAATAAAAAAAGAGATGCTATTGTAATTCGAACTTTACCCAATTTAGAGGATAAAAAAAGTATGGATTATTCAAATACAAACCCTACCTATTTATCTGAAAAAGCAGCTATTTATTTAAAAGAAAAAGGGATTAAACATCTACTCATAGATTTACCTTCTGTAGATAAAGAAAAAGATGAAGGTAGACTCTTGTCTCATAATGCATTTTGGAACACAGATGGTAAACTTAGAATGGATGCTACAATAACAGAATTCATATATGTGCCTAATGATGTAGAAGATGGTGAGTATTTGTTAAACTTAATGATAGCTCCTTTTGAAAATGATGCTACACCAAGTAAGCCAATTTTGTATGAAATTATAAAATAAGTGAAGAAATTTAGTATTAAGCAGTTACTTTTATATCTAACATTTTTGTTATTTATTCTTTATGGACCAATTTATAGGGATATATCTGTAGATGAATTAAAGGTAGATTATACTAATAAATACTCAAAATTTATAAATGTAGATGATCTTCAAGTTCATTATAGAATTGAAGGTGAAGGTACACCTATAGTTTTAATTCATGGTACAGCATCTTCTTTACATACTTGGGATGCTTGGACAGCTGAGTTAAAGAAAACCAACAAAGTCATTAGAATGGATTTACCTGCCTTTGGATTAACAGGGCCTAATGCAACAGCAGACTATTCTATAAAATCTTACACAAACTTTTTACATAAATTTTTAACTAAAATAGAAATTGATACTTTCTATTTAGCAGGGAATTCTTTAGGAGGAAATATTGCTTGGAATTATACAGCAGAACATCCTAATAAAGTAAAAAAACTCATTTTAGTAGATGCAAGTGGCTTGCCTACAAACAAACCACAACCTGCTGTTTTTAAATTGGCAAAAACACCATTATTAAGTGATTTGTTTTTATATATAACTCCTAAGTTTTTTATTAAGAAAAACATGAGAGAAGTCTATGCAGACGATACTAAAATTACAGATGAATTAATTACACGTTATCATAAAATGGCTCTAAGAGATGGTAATAGACAAGCCTTTATTGATAGAGCCAGAATGGATTTTAAATTGGGTTCTAAAGCTAATTTAGATAAGTTAAAAAGTATACAAACGCCATCTCTTTTAATTTGGGGAGCTAAAGACAATTGGATTCCTTTAGATAATGGAAAAAGAATGGATAGAGTAATGCAAAACTCTAAGTTGGTAGTTTTAGAAAATTCAGGTCATGTACCTATGGAAGAAAATCCTGATGAGAGTTTAGCTATTCTAAAAAGTTTTCTGAATAATGAGTAAAAAAGTCAAAAATATTAGGCTTTTATTCATTTCTATAACTTCATTATACATATTCTTGTATATGGAGTTTTCTCAAAGAATTAATAATGTAATAACTTTATTAACAGAAAGTAATTCTGGAAGTGTGTTTGAAATTTATATATTTATAATTATAATAAAGTTTTTAATGTTATGTTTTGCTTTGCTATCTATGGCTTTCTATATTAAAACAATTTTTAAAAGAGATGAGTCAAGTTAATTCTAAAACCACTTCTTTCTTTTAAAATACCAAACAGCACCTAAGGTAACAACCACCATAATTCCTAATAAAATAAAGTAACCATATTTATATTTTAATTCGGGTATATTTTCGAAATTCATACCATAAATTCCTGCTAAAAACGTAAGTGGAATAAATATCACAGACAATATAGTTAACGTTTTCATCACCTCATTTAAACGATGACCTTGTATACTAAATATTAAGTTTATTTTGCTTTCTAATTCTTGTAATTCAAAATCTATATTAGAAATTAGGTTATTGGTTTGCTCTTTTAATTCACTAAAATATTTAACATCAAATCCTTCAATCTTAATTTTTTCTAACTTTAAAATAGTGTCTTTTAAACTTATGGTTGCCTTTTTAAAGTTGAATAGTTCTTGTTTTCTTTTTTCAACTTTAGCTGTAAATTCTGGTGTGGGTTTTATATTTTCTGCTTCTAAAATAGTCGCACTTAATACCGCATTTTTTTGATAAGTATCTTCATAATTATCTACAATAGATTCTAAAATTAAAAACAGTAAATAATCGGCTTTTTTACGTCTTACGATACCTTTATTATTTTCTAATCTTTCACGTATCCAATTAAAGTAATCGCCCTCTTTTTCTTGAATACTCCATAAAAATCCAGAAGAAATAATAAAAAACATTTGTTCAGAATCTAAAGTTCTGCTTTCGGTTTTTAGAATTCTAGTACTAATAAAAACTAAATCATTTAATAAAATCACCTTGTTAGAATGTTCTTCATCCATAAATAATTTTATCAAAAAATCGTCTAGATTATTATTAGCAATAATTTCTCTAAATATTTCTCTAAAATTTAATCCATAGGTATTAAGCCATTCAGTAGATGGTGTGGAATTTGTAAGAATTACATCAAGAATCGAAGTATAACAAGATTTTTCGAAACTTTTTTTAGAATAACTTATTAAGGATGTGTTTTTTAGAAACTCACTTTTCATATTAAAAAATATTGTAAATTTATAGTATAAAGATACTTTTTAAATATTAATATCAATGCAAATAGATGAACTTAGAAATTTTTGTATTGCAAAAAAAGCAGTAACAGAACATTTTCCTTTTGATGATGTTACTTTGGTTTTTAAAGTATTTAATAAAATGTTTGCTTTGGTTGGTTTAGATGCTTGGGAAGCAGGAGAACAAAAAATAAATTTAAAATGTCTGCCAGAAAAAGCTGTAGAATTAAGAGAAGAATATGAAGGTATTAATCCTGGCTGGCATATGAATAAAAAACATTGGAATACAGTAACTATAAATAATAGTGATGTTTCTGATGATTTATTGAGAGAATTAATTAATCATTCTTACGATCAAGTAATAAAAAGCTTTCCTAAAAAGGTTCAAAGAGAGTTAGAAGATTTATAAGTTTCTAAATGTTAAAGGAGTCATTTTTTTTAATTCTTTAAACCTTCTATTAAAATTAGAAATATTATAAAATCCAGCTTTAAAAGCAACATCTACTATAGCCATATCTTTATTAGATTTTAAAATTTTGCATGCATTTTCTATGCGTAATTCAGTTAAATAATTAATGTATGTTTTATTAGTTCTCTTTTTAAAAAATTTACAAAAAGCATTTTTAGTCATATTTGCAACACTAGCAATTTCATCTAAAGAAATTTTTTGATCTGCATTTTTTAATGTGTAATCGAATACTTTACGCATTCTTTTTCCTTCGGAATCAGATAGTTTTTTTGCATAGGTGTAATTAGAAAGTAAATTAATATCACTTTCTGATAATAATTTTAAAAGCGCTATTAAAATAATAAATCGTTCTAATTTTGTGGCTTTTTTTAGTTTATTGAATATTTCTTTTATTTCTGTTAGTTGAGATGTTACTTGAAAGCCATGTAAAGAATTGATAAAAAAACTTTCAATTTCTTCAAATTCCTCAAGTTTAAAAAACGAAGTTCCAAAAGATTCTTTTGTAAAAAAAAGCGTCAACATTTTAGAGGTTTCATTCTTAGAAGTATCACTTTTAAAAGCATGAGGTACATTACTGCCAATTACAAATACATTTCCTGTATAATAATTTGTAAAACTATTACCAACTAATAAAGTTCCATTTCCTTTTTCTATATAACTAATTTGTATTTCATCATGTTGATGGAGTTTATCATAAAAAACAATCTCTATATCTTCTTGGTAAATTAGAGCGTTATTGTTTGGTTTAGGAATTTTAAATGGATATACCTTCATTTAAGATTAATGATTAAAAATTTAAAAATAAGTAAATATTATTCTATTATAGTTGTAAAATTCATTAAATGGATAATATAGTATTAAAATTGATTAATTTACTCCTATTTTAAAAGAATTATGAGTTATAAATTTATATCAAACAAATTATAACCAAATGAAAAGTAATTGGGATGGTGTAATGCCTGCAGTTTTTACATGGCTAAAAGAGTCAAAATCAGGCACTCTAGAAATTGACTTTGATGAAACTCAGAAACAAGCTGCAGAAATTTTAAAAACTCAAGGAAAGGGTGGAAGTAGATTGAGTGGGCTTGTTGGTTCTGGTACTTTGGGAGAGAATAGTTATTTGAGTAATAAACAACGCATTTCTTTACTTAAGTCACTTTCTGAAGTTGCTAAAGAATACAATGTTCCTTTAATTAGTGGAGCTGCTGCAGAGACTAAAGAAGAACTCGCCA
>Ga0228627_1001006_pt1 | contig 15581 bp, 16 predicted proteins | sample 33DmetaG_FD_190483 | JGI IMG/M metagenome (GOLD analysis project Ga0228627, IMG submission 190483) | Seawater microbial communities from Monterey Bay, California, United States - 33D | ecosystem: Environmental > Aquatic > Marine > Coastal | place: USA: California | collected 2016-09-28 | reverse complement strand
GAGGAACGTCTTATCGCTATGTAAAATGAATCTACCCGAAGAAGACATTACCTTAGATCCAGAATGGATCGAAGAGCAGGTAGACCGACTAGCCGCCTGGGAGTACTTGAATCGCTACGTAAAGCATCAATTAGACCAACCAATGCGACCACAAGAATTATGTGATAGAATTGGAGTTCACAAAGGTTACATCCACGAGATGACTAAATCTGCTAGAAAAAAACTAAATGCAAAATAAATCCACTTTTGAAGCTTTAACATACGTTGATGCATCTCCAGATATCCGTGCGCTTCAAAGTGCATATGACGAAACAGTAAACGAACTGGAGGCCTATTTTGATTTGTGCCGTACTAGTTACGATGATCGCCGCAACTGGTGGCCAGGCAAGAGCCGAGATCACCGCAAGCATGGTGCAGATGCATTTCCGTGGGAGGGAGCATCAGATACAGAGAGCCACGTAATTGACGAACGTATTACACGGCTAGTTTCCTTGTTTATGTCTTCACTGAATCGGTCTAATATACGTGCCTACCCAGTGGAATCCAATGATATCGCTCGTGCAGAGATCGTATCTTCATTTCTAAAGTGGATGGTAACCAGTGGATATATCCCTCGTTACAAGCGTGAAATGGAGTTAGGTGCTAACTACTTACTAGAACGAGGACTTCTTATCACCTATGTAGGCTGGCACGCAGAGGACCGTCAGTTCTTACAGAAGCTGACCTTAGAGCAAATTGCAGAACTAGACCCAAACATTTTTGGTGCAGTGCAGTCAGGAGAAAATGACGACGAACTAGTACTTATTTTACAAAACATCTTTAATGGAGTCACTGAAAAGCGGGCGAAGAAAGCGATTAAGGAACTTCGAGACGAAGGGGAAGCAGAGCTTCCTGTTGTTCGCCGACAGGTAGACGCACCAGAGATTAAGACACTAGCCCCAGATGGGGACTTCTTTTTTCCTCCGTATGTAACAGATCCTCAGCGGGCACCTTACTGCTTCTGGAGGACTTACTATACAGCTCAGGAGCTTGAAAATAAGGTAGCAACTTCTGGATGGGATCCAGACTTTGTTGACTACATTGTAGAGCACTACCGAGGGGTAAACATTGATAGCATTGAAAGAGAACAGGAAGGCCGCCGTAGTATTAGCTTGACCGATAACGCTTACGAAGCAAATGAACTAATAGAAATCGTGTATGCGTACCAACGGCTGGTCGACCCTGAAGATGGAGCAGAAGGTATTTACTGCACAGTATTGCACAAGGAATACGACGGAGGTAACGGAGAGGCACCAGCGTTTGCAAAGCGTGAACTCCTCAACGGCTACGAGGACTACCCTGTTGTAGTCACTAAGTTGTCTGAAGACAGCAAGCGTCTGTACGATACTACTACATTGCCTGACTTGCTACGTGGCATCCAGAATCAAGTAAAGGTAGAGCGGGACTCTCGCATTGACCGCAATAGCCTAGCTACTTTACCACCTATCCTGCACCCAGTAGGGCAGGCGCCTAGCGACTGGGGTCCAGGTCGTATGATTCCTTATCGCCGCAAGGGTGACTTGGACTTTGCTCCTGTCCCCCCTGAGCCTGTTGGTTCTATTGAAATCGAGGAAACCTTAGAAAGTTTAGCGGACCGCCTAGTAGGACTAGATGAAAACTCTCAAATCTCTAGTGTACGTAAGCAGTTCCTAGTGGACAAGTTCCTGCAGCACAATGCAGAGGTTATGCGTATGGCGTACCGTTGCTTCCAACGCTTTGGACCAGACGAAATATTCTTCCGTGTAACTGGAATACCTGACCCACAAGTAATGGACCGAGGTGACCCTGACGCAGACTTTGATATTACTATTAACTACGATGTATTAAACACGGATCCTAAGTCCCAGGAAGTTAAACTAGCTCAGATGACGCAACTTATCCAGTTGGACCGCAATGGCCGTATAGACGTTGACAAACTACTTGCAGTGATGGCAAGCAGTGTTGATCCAATTCTAGCTGACTCCGTTCTTACACCTGTAGAGGATGCGCAGCAGCAGGTAGTCAAAGATGTAACTGATGACCTGACTAAGATCTATGCAGGCATTGAAATGCCAGCCCGTGCAAGCGGTGGTCAGATTGCTATGCAGGTACTACAGCAGTACGGACAACAGCCTGACATTCAGCAGAAGTTACAGGAAGACGAAGCCTTCGCTGAACGCCTACAGAAGTACGCAGGTCAGTATCAGTTCCAGATGCAACAAATGCAGAACGCTGAGATTGGTCGTATAGGTACTACCCCTGCGCAGATGGGGGAAGTACAAACTCAAGCAATGCCTCAATACTAATATGACCCCAGGAGAATACGCAAATAAACGGGCATCCGATAAGCTCTTTGGGTTTCCTATTCGTGAAAAGTTATATCCTGGAGAGGATCAATTTTTTTCGGATAGACCCGAAGTAGCTGGTATGGCAGCGGAGGACAATACCATTATCCTCAACCCTTACAGCTCTTTATCAAAGAAACAACTAGGAGCAGTAGCAGAGAATGAAGCTATTCGCTTGAAGATGCGACAAGATGAGTTTGTTCCAGAGTTTGAAGTTACACCCGATCAAGTTAAATTCTTTGAAGGAACGGAATACGCAGATAATCCAACAGCAATGAAACAAACTATTCTTGCTAGAGTTTACAGCGGTGACTCCAGTGCAAAAGCTACACCTGAGCAGAAACAAGCTTTAAAGGAATATCTTTCAAAAAATAAATAATATGGAAAAGCCAACAATCGAACAAGACATAGAGCACCTGCAGCGGCACGATCAGTTCCAGCGATTCATTGAGTTAATCAATGACTTGAGGGAGGAGTGCATCGGAGAAATGCACGATGCTCCAACTGACAAGATCCAGCAGCTATCAGGGCGTATCCTTAGTTACGATCAGATCCTGACAATGTCTACTTGGGGGCAGCCTTCGGTTGCCGAATAATTTCATAGCACGCATTTCGTGTGCTATAATGCACAACATAGCTGTCGCTCGGCGTTGAAGAGTGGAATTATATGAACAACGAAGTCACAACGGGAAACGCTGAACCCGAAAACTCTACAGCGGAAAAGACAAATATAACAGCGGAAGATTTTGCGATCCAACGCTTAGGGCAGCCAACCCCTGAACCAGAGGAGCAAGAAGCTCCTGAAGTTGAGGAAGAGGTAGCCGACGAAATTGCTACTGAAGAAGTAGAAGACACTGAGGAATCAGACGAGAGTACTGAAGACGAAGAGTCCGAAGCTGAATCAGACGAGCAAGTTCTTTCTCAGATTGATTTAGATGATATGTCCGAAGAGGAACTGCGGGAACTAGCTGACAAGCTAGGCAGCCGTGCAGTAGCCCGCTTTGGAGAACTCACAGCTAAACGTAAGGCAGCAGAAGAAAAGCTACAACAAATTGAAGCTAAAATTTCTGCCGAGCAAAGCAATCCACTGCAACCCAAACAAGAAGTTAAGAACAATCCGTTCGACAGCGTAGACACCCTTGAGGATCTACAAGCTAAGGCAACGGATGCTAGTAACGTTATTGAATGGGCAGAGGACATTATGTTCAATGCAGATGGATATGAAGCTGATGATGTAGTCACAGAAGTCGAAGGCAAGGAGATGACTAAGGCCGATGTCCGCAATGCTTTATTGCAGGCACGTAAAGCCCGTGACAAATTCCTTCCTGCTCGCCTGGAGGAAATCCAAAAGATTGAACAAAGCAAACAAATGCAGGAGTACCTCAGTGCTCAGGCTGAAGCTGAGTTACCTTGGATGACAGGTGAAGACAACGATACACGGCGTGAATACCAGGCCATTATGAGCGACCCCAGGGTCGAAACATTAATGACTAGCCTTCCCGCTGACGTTAAGGCTCAGATGCCATATCTACTAGCGCACGCAGCTAACAGTATCTACGGGCGAAAAGAAGTAAAAAGCGCAAAGCCTAAAGTACGACTTAACGCTTCCAATACTTCTACCCCTAGTGCAGCAAGCTCAGAAAAGCCTGCAAGTCGTGCAAGTAAATCAATCAAGAACTTGAGTACTCAGTTTAAGCAATCAGGAAACAAGAGTGACTTCATTACTCTCAGAACCCTTCAACTACAAAATAGATAATCTAATTAAATTATAAAATATTATGGCATTCTCAAATACATTCGACACCACTAATCCTGGTTCCGCTGTTTCTAATCGTGAAGACCTCACAGATGTACTTACCATCTTGGCTCCCGAAGAAACTCCTGTCCTTTCATCTGCTTCTAAACAGAAGTCAAGTGCTACATTCACTGAGTGGACTGTAGACGTACTTGCTGCTCCTAGCACTGCAGGTGTAGACGAAGGTGCAGACGTATCTTCTTTCACTGACCAGTTCGCTGGCCGTGCTCGCCTTGGTAACTACGTACAAAAGTTCCGCCGCAACTTCAAGGTTTCTGACCTTCAAGAAGCTGTTGACAGCGTAGGCCCAGCTAAGGTTGCACAAGCTGAAGCAAAAGCTATCCGTGAACTCAAGCGTGACATCGAAGCTACACTGATCGGTACACAAGACCGCAGCGTAGAAGACGGTGCTGGTACACCTTACGGCCTTCGTGGTCTTGGTGACTGGATCGACTCTGCTGGTCCCGCTGACGTTCCTGCTAACTTCCGCACTCCTGCTGCTTCGATCTATGACATCAGCACACAAGGTGCCTTCGGTGAAGAAGCTCTTAACGACATGATCTCTTCGATCTACCGCAAGACTGGCAGCTCGAATAACCTTATGCTTGTTGCTGACACTGGCCTTCGTCGCACTATTGCTGACTTCGCTCGTGTATCTGCTGGAGCTACTGAAAACATCCGTAGCGTCAACTACGACGGTAACAAGGCTGAGATTAAACTCTCTGTCGAGCTTTACCAAAGTGACCACGGCATCGTGTCCATCGTCAATATGAACCCAGACACTGCTCCTGCAACTATTGCTGGCGGTACTGACTTCAATGACGGCTACCTCATTAACCCTGAGTACTACGGCGTGCACGAACTGATCCCTATGGGTTCAACTCGTCTGCCTAACGAAGGTGGAGGCGAGCGTGGATTCTGCGATTGCACATTGACCCTCGGCGTATACCACCCGCAGGCTCACGGTAAGATCACTCAGTAATCCTTGCTGAAATTTCGGGGAGCCAGATTTATATTGTCTGGCTCCCTTTTTACCTTTAATTTTAAACAATGGAAATAATCACAAAAGCTCCTACTTATTCTGACGAAGAGGTCAACAAGGCCTTTATGGATGAAATCAAAAACGGATTTGCACTTGAGAAACGGACGGAAGTCAATCGTGTAAACCAGGCCCGTAAAGAAGCTACAGAACAACGAGGAAAGGTGCACCCAGTACTAGGGCGTTGTGTAGCAACTATCCCGCACCGTGAGTACTTCCGACTTATAGAGAAGTACGGACAAGAGACAGTGCACTCCAAGGAGTTCCTGGCTTATTTCCAAAAGAATTTCTCAGACCTTACACCCAACAAGCTCTAATGCAGAATAAATCCTACACTGACCTATACAACCTGGTAGTTGCACTCTCGGGTGTAGGTAACTTTACCACCGAAGAAAAGAACAATATTCTTCAGTTTGTTAATCGCCGTGCCTTTGAAGCTTATCGTGCCAGCCCTAGCTGGCCACGTTATGCGGTCATAGGAGAAGAGCGCACAGTAAGCTCTGATGGCCTTGTACCTTACGTAGAGGCTGGTTTAGATAACATATCGGACTTCCAGCGCATCTATCGTACGCAGCCCTTTAATCGCCAATCAGCCCTTGAGTACGAGTTCTATGTAGACTCCAATGGTGCTCACGTACTTAACCTAATCGCCAACGACTCAGGTAAGGTATTCGTAAACTACCAGAAGGAGCTTCCTGTATTTACGGAGGACTCTACAGATATTCCCCAGGAATTCTTTTTCTTTTTAGGGCACGCTGCCTATGCAGACTTCCTCCGTATGGATGGTCAGCACAACAAGTCTATGCAAGAAGAGCAGATAGCTGGGACCTACCTAGCACTAGAGCTTGAGAAAATTGACCTTCGGTCAAATAACAATACAATCAACAAGAAGTTTTCAACTTACGTAAACCGTCAATCCAGATAGCAAGTATGCTATAATATCACTATGAGTTCATCCAGAAACAATACCCTAGAATTTTCCTCAGTTGGATCCGAAGTACTTGACGCAGGTGACTCCGTTACAGGCAAGAAGTACGGAGCCATTCAAATCATTACTGACACTAATTTCTCTACACTTACTGCCAACAATGTTGATCAGTCCTCTGCCGTACTTACTGGCGTAGGTATCGGCGCAGGAACGATCCTTTACGGTCAGTTCAGTGCAGTAGCTGTCACCAGCGGTCTAGTAATCTGCCACAAGTACTAATATGTTCCTAAGCCTAAAGGGTGCCATTGGTCGTAACCCTATGATCAATAGGGTTGGTCAGAGGCTTCTTCAAGCATTTGAAGGGGCTTCTGCTGCGTATAGTCTACGTGACCTAGCGAGTAACATTGCTTCGGTTGTCCGTGTACGACGTGCAAGTGATAACTCCGAGGCTGACTTCTCAGCTGCTGACGTATCCTCTGGTGCAATGACACAGTGGGTAAATGCTCAAATAGTCCCACCACTGGATGTCCGTGAGCTAGTAGATGGGGAACGCACAGGTGACCTTGTAGAAGCTGCGGCCGCCTACAGTCTCCGTAACCTTAGTTCTGGTGGCACGAGTCTTACTACAGTAGGAGACACTCAGACTGATTACTTTAGTTTCACTGGGGCTACTGGTGATACTGCCGCACTTAACGGAATCCAGTATGAATACGTTTTCCCTTATAATGGAGCTGGTCTTTACAATAGCGCCCCGCCTGCCCCTGAAAATTCTCAGATGGTAAGGAATACGGATGGGAGTTGGTTGTTATTTATAGCTGAAACAAAGACTTACGCTCGCTCCACGACAGGTACTGCTCAATACCCTTGGGACGCTGACTGGACTGGCACAAACCTTGAGAATGCAACCTTTACACAGCAACGCACAGGGGACTTCGTAGTTCAGGTGCGCCGCAGCTCGGATGGCGAGACCAAGAGCTTTACTGCGGCTGAGGTTGCTGATGGGACGCTTGAGGATTGGGTTACGGACGTTGTAACTTACGAGTCCGACTTCAGTGTTGGAAAGGACGGATGGTATGCTACACACGCCTCAACTGTTATAGCCGCAGATCCTGTTGGAACAGATAACGTGCTTAAAGTTACTGTTGATACATCTAGTTTGCCAAAATGGAGTGCTATAGACAGACTGACTGTGGGGCACTCATATTCGATTCAACTTGAAGTATATGTGCCATCATCTAATGCAAATGTTGATGGCATTGTATTGATGGATGGAAGTGGAAGTATGGACACATCCTATCTAGGAATCCAAACAGATTCGTGGGTCACAATTTCAACAACAGGAATAGCAACGATATCAACTCTGAGTGTTCGTCCTGCCGACGGTACTAGATCGAGCGCATATAGCGGGTTTCAAGGTAATGGCACAGATCACTTCTACGTCCGCAACGTTCAAATTACTGACACTTCGGACAACGGCTTCGTAAAAAAATGGTACGACCAATCAGGCAACGGCAATCACGCTACGCAGACGACTAATGCAAGCCAGCCTAAGATTGTTGATGGTGGGAGCTTGGTTACCAGAGGGGGAAACTCCAAACCAAGTATACTGTTCGGAGGAGCTGCTGATAACTATTTGGATGTTGTTGGTAGACCTCTTACTAGAAGTGTCTTCTCAACTTTGCAGGCAAGTAACACTAACTTTGAAACATTAATTTGTGATACTACTGATAACTCTCCTCGGTTGACAACTAACAACGCTGCAAACAATCGTGCTTACAAGCTTACAGGATTTGGAACTCCAAGTGTCAATATAGACGGAGTTACCTATAATGGCACATCTTCTGTTTCCTCATTTGGTTTTCACCTACTCGGGATGACCTCAGTAACGGGTTCAGAAATCGATCGAATTGGTGCTAACCCAGCCGTATCGGCAACTGGTAACTCATTTAATTTTGTATCTGAACTTATCCTGTACCCCGATGACCAATCGGACAACCGTACAGCCCTTGAGGCCAACATCGGGGAGACCTACAACATCGACCTCCCATCTGGAGTAGACACAGGGTATGACCAAGTGGACGGCTTTGTAGAGACTTGGTATGACCAGTCAGGTAACGGCAATGATGCTGTTCAACAGGTGTCTGGAAGCCAGCCTAAGATTGTTGATGCTGGTGTTCTTGTGAGTGGCGGGATTGATTTTGATGGGGTAGATGACAGGTTAGCCTGCCCTTCGCTTTACTCATCCGACATATCCGTGTTCAATGTTGTCACTACAAGTAACACTGTAAACACTAACAACTATATGCGAATGATTCACCTCTGTGATGGTAGTGATTCATTTCAACTTACAAGGGGTGGGAGTACTGAAATAGGGAAACTTTTATCAAAGAATACCGCATTTCAGTCAGGAACGACTGCATTTAGACACGGAGATATAAATGGTGAAAATTTAATTAGTGCCATTACGTCTAGCACGGATACTGACGCATTTATAGATGGCTCTTTGCAGTCTAATGGGTCAAGTTCTCTTGGTTCTGGCAATGACACCTACACAACAATAGGAGCCAGAGACGACCTAGTGAGTTCTACATTCTTTGCTGGTTCTCACGCAGAACTAATCATCTACCCCTCCGACCAATCAGCCAACCGTGCAGCCATCGAAGCTAACATTAACAATCAATACGACATTTACTAATGTACCTAATATACGAAACTGAACAGGACGCCCTTGAGCGTGCTGACGAAGAAGGCAAAGACATTGGATACACCTACTGGACTGAAGGCAGAGGCACACGCTGGTTGACTAAGCCAGTACCTACTGCTGACGGCAAGTGGGCATTGGATGTCTCCGAGTACGAGCTGGACGAAGTCGAGGAAGCAACGGTCGTTGACAGTTACCTTATACCCGACAATATCGAAGATATCATTTAACTACCCTAATAAAAGAAAATTATGTCAAACACTACAGTTAGTTCATCCGTAGATAACCTTCTATGCTCCATTAATACATCCGCTATGCGTGATGCTTTAGAACTCCAAAGAGGTATTCAAGTTATAGACGTTGATAATAGCGGTAACTCAGATGTAACAGACTCTATTCAAAGTGCGCTTGATGATAACAATGAGGGTGTAGTAGTTCTCCCTAGTGGGACATATCTTGTTAGTGGTACTAACAGTTCTGCAACTGCCCTCAGAATTTCATCACCAATCCGTCTAATCATGGCTCCAGACGCTAAGCTGTTATTAGCACCGACTGCAGCAGCTTCTACATCGGTCCTAACAATAGGCGCTGGAAATGCTACTTTATCTGACGTAGTTGTTGAAGGTGGTATTATTGATGGTAATGCCTTAGTCAATGGCTCCTCTTACTCTACGACTGGTGGGGGTATTGTTATCGACGGTCCTGTTAGTAAGGTTTCTATTCGAGATTTAAAAATTACCAACATGCTTGGTGCAGGTTTAGCATGCAAAGGAGCAAGTACTAACAACCGAGCTAAACATATTTCTGTTGAAAATGTTGGAGTGGACAATTGTGGTGAAGGCGTGCGCGTTGAAAAAACTGACAATTTCCACATGCGAGGGGGCTGGATTACCGATATGAAATCTCAAGATTGCTTTGAACCACATGGTGCTATGCAAAACTGGTCTCTTCGGGATTGCTACATAGCTCGTCCTCACTCCTCAAACTCTGCTGTTGAGGTTTTCCCGCAACACGGTGACATTGTTGAAGGTTTAATTGAAAATTGCGTCATTGAAGATGATGAGATGCGCGTGTCTTTAAGTAGCGGAACATCTGCATCCCATTACGAGGTGAGTGGACTTACCGTGCGGGGCTGTCATTTCAAAAACTCTCATGCGTATCTAGGCGTTGGGGGTAAGTTTAATAACCTGACCTTTGATGATAATATGTTTGAAGGTCCCTCTAACTGCCCTCGTGGTGTCCCTTCATTGAAGGCCGCAATTGATTCTTATAGGTCTTCAAACACGTTAAATGTAATAAACAATACTATATTTAATTATGCTGGCCCCGCCATTGCTAGTGAGAATAAAAACCTGAACTTTACTGGTAACAAAGCTTACAACTGCTGTACGAATCCTAATAATTCTCCTGCTAATAAAATCACTGTCTCTTCAACTGGTGGTGAAGCTTTAATCTCTAATAATAACATATATGATGACCAAAGCACAGCTACGGCTATTGCAGGTTTAGCTTATAAGGGAGATAGAAATAGAGTTATAGGTAACCACTTTTCTGGGTTTGCTCGTCCTATAAACCTAGACGGAAAAGCAACATCGGATAGCATTGTAAGGGCTAACTCTTGTCCTGAACGATACGTCGATGATTTCATAATTAAAACGTCTGCTTCTACAGCATATGCGCAAATCTCTGGCACTAACTTGACTGGTAATCCATATCGGTTCGCTCTTGTAACACTCCAGCCAAGAGGCGATATTTCACCAGCTACGCGATACTGGCCCACATGGAGTGGCGCTGCTTGGTTTATAAATATGGACGCGGCTCCTGCTTCTCCCGTAACTTTTATTGCGAAATTACAACTTCAAGATGATTATGACCGCTAATAAGATGGGAATTTACATTTACCTAATCCCCGACACTATCGAAGATAATATTTAAACAAACACTTTATGAACAAGACAGCAGAAGCCTTATACACATCCCTTGAGGGGAAGCGGTATCAATACCTAGACCGTGCTCGTTCGGCTTCTAAACTTACCATACCATACATCATGCCAGACGAAGGGTTCGGAGCCCACAGTCGTCTGGAGACACCATTTCAGGGCATTGGGGCTCGCGGAGTAAATAACCTCGCATCTAAATTACTGTTAGCACTCCTACCACCCAATGCCCCGTTCTTTCGCCTACAGATAGATGAACACGGGCTACGCTCAGAAGGAGCACCCGAAGAACTTATCACCGAGATTGAGACCTCCCTACAACAAGTAGAGGAAACCTTTATGGAGGAGGTCAGTCGTGGTTCGTATCGCACAGCCATTCACGAAGCAGTAAAGCACCTAGTAATCACAGGTAACGCTTTGCTGTACGTACCCGAAGATGGAGGAGCCCGCGTGTTCCACCTCGACCGCTTCTGTGTTGAGCGTGACCCTATGGGCAACATCCTTTATATCTGCACCAAGGAAACCCTGAGCTACATGAGCCTCTCTGAGGATATGAAAGAAGTAGCAGGTGCTAATGAAGGTGGAGTAGATGATGAAGTAAACCTCTACACCGCTGTCTGTCGTAAAGAGAAAGGCTGGAAGGTCTGGCAGGAAATCAACGGCAACGTTATACCTAAGTCTGAAGGCTTCTTTGGTCTTGATAAGAACCCCTACATCCCCCTCCGCTTCTCCCGCATCGACGGTGAGGACTACGGTCGTGGCTACGTAGAAGAGTATCTCGGTGACCTACAGTCCCTTGAGTCTCTCTCTCAATCCCTTGTCGAAGGGTCGGCTGCTGCCGCTAAGGTTCTGTTCCTAGTGAACCCTAATGGTACTACTCGTGCTCGTACACTCGCTGAGAGTCCTAATGGTGCTATTGCCCAAGGTAACGCTCAGGACATCTCAGTACTACAGCTAGAGAAGTTCAATGACTTCCGAGTTGTTCAGGAAAGCGTACAGAAGATTGAGGAACGCCTCGGTCACTCTTTCCTGCTTACTAGTGGCGTTGTTCGTCAAGCTGAGCGTGTTACTGCTGAGGAAATACGTATGCTTGGACAGGAACTAGAGTCAGCACTCGGCGGCCTCTATTCATTACTTTCAATGGAACTACAGCTTCCTCTGGTCAATCGTCTGATGGACGTGATGAACAAGAAGAACAAGCTTCCTAAGTTACCCAAGGATGTCGTTAAGCCAATCATCATCACAGGTGTTGAGGCTCTCGGACGCGGTAACGACCTACAGAAACTTGACCTGTTCCTTGCTGGAGCTGCTCAGGTTGTTGGTCCCGAAGCTGTAGCAGGTCACGTACAGGTGGCAGAGTATTTCAAACGTCGAGCAACCGCTCTCGGTATTAAAACTGAGGGACTGGTTAAGTCGTCTGAAGAAATGGGTGCAGAGATGCAACAAGCCCAACAACAACAAATGGCGGAGAAGCTAGGACCAGCAGGTATCAAAGCGATGTCTGACCAAGCTACCGCCGCTCAACAGCAACAACCAAGCGAGGTATAATGGCTAACTATCAATCAACCCAAGTAAACGAAACCAGCGAGGAAGAAAACGTCTCGCTCGAACAACAGGCGGCTATGCAAGAAGAAGCTGCCAACCAACGTAATCAAACCATCGAAAGTGACACCGAGCAGGAAACAACCGAGGAAACTCCCGAAAAGGAAACAACCGAGGAGCGTCCTGAGTGGCTCGATGATAAGTTTAAATCACCTGAAGACCTAGCTAAGGCTTACAATGAGCTTCAGAAGAAACAGTCCACCAAGACAGAGAAAGCAGAGGAGAAGACAGAAGAACCATCTCCCAGCTCTAAGACATCAGAAGTAGTCTCTAAGGCTTCTGAAGACTTTGCTAAAAATGGAGAGCTGTCTGACAAGTCCTTTGTTGAACTTGAGAAGGCAGGTATCTCCCGTGATATGGTGGAAGCCTACATCCGTGGTCAGGAGTCAATTGCGACTTCACAGGCTATGGACATCCAAGGTGAAGTAGGTGGCAACGCTAACTACAACGCTATGGCTGACTGGGCTGCGGATAACCTTAGCGACAGTGACCTTGACGGTTTCAACTCTATTGTTGAGAATGGTTCGGTTGACCAAGCTAAGATGGCTGTCAAAGGTCTCTATTCTCAGTTCATCTCTGCGGGCGGTAATCCTCCAGAACTATCACAGGGCGGCACAAGTGGCTCTTCTGTTAAACCCTTTGGGTCTGCTGCTCAGGTTACTGAAGCTATGCGTGACCCTCGTTATTCAAATGACCCAGCGTTCCGTGACAATGTCGAGAAACGCTTAGCGGTCTCCAACGTCCTTTAAACCCCTAATACTATGCCTATTGAACTTATAGCAATGCTTGGTGGTGGTGTGTCAGGATTCGTAATGAAACTGATTGCCGCACAAGGAGAAGCTCAGACTAGAAACTTTGAGATGCTCCTTCAAAAGCAGACAGCCGCCGATGAATCTGCCGACAAAGCAGCCGCTCGTGGCGGTGTATGGATTCGACGTGTATTCGTCTTCTTTGTTCTGTTCGCTGTTATCGTAGCTCCCTTCATACTCTCATTGTTAGGGACTCCTGTAACTGTAGAGAAAGAAGGACTCGGAGGCATCTTTGGTCTCCTCGGATTTGGTGCTGGTAGCTGGGAGTCTCTGAACGGCTTCGTTCTACTCCCTGAAGTTCGCCAAGCGATGCTTGCCATCATTGGCTTCTACTTTGGCTCCTCACAGGTTCGTTAATGGTTTATAAAGTAACAGCTCTGTTGTTGTTATTGGCAGGGTGCTGCCCAGCATCTACATCAATAACACTAGAAGACTTCGTAAAGCTTATCCCTAAGTGGGAAGTTTACCCCGACAGTCCTCACGATGTAGTGGGCGACAACGGGGCTGCTTACGGCCATTACCAGATACACAAGGTAATGGTAGATGATTACAACCGTATAACTGGTTCTAACGCTGTCCATACGGACGCCTTTGACCCCAAGGTCAGTGAACATATCGCCTATGCTGTTCTGAGCCACTACGCACAGCACATAGAGTCCACTGGTGTTACACCCACAACAGACCACCTACTGTTCATCTGGAATGGTGGAGGTGGTGCTTGGACACGTGTGGAAAGCCCAAGGGCTGACCAGAAGCAAATCAATCTTAATACCTACAGAAGTAGGGCAACCCCAATCATAACAAAGTATCTAAATGAAAAGAAAAGGCGTCAGTCTCCGCAAGGAGCATAAATCATCCAAGGGTGGTTTAACTGCTAAAGGCAGGAAGTACTATAACTCCAAGACTGGCTCCAATCTTAAAGCCCCTCAACCTGAAGGTGGCTCACGTAAGAAGTCCTTTTGTGCTCGTATGAGTGGAAACAAAGGACCAATGAAAGACTCTAAAGGCAGACCAACCCGTAAGGCATTAGCCCTGCGTCGTTGGAAGTGCTGACAATTTCCGTCCCTAAGCAAGAAGTAGCGTAAGACCCTTCGAGGAGGATAATCTTAGACGAGCAAACCAAGCCCACGGACACCTAAACCCCCAATAATAATCCAATACTAAGGAAAATAAAAAACTATGGCTAATGGCAATACATCCCCGTCCCGTTTGGGACAAGTAAATGCTGCTGGTGATGCAAATGCGTTGTTCCTGAAGGTGTTCTCTGGTGAAATTCTAACTACGTTTGAAGAACAAAACGTGATGAAGGAATTACACATGGTTCGCACTATTCAGAGCGGTAAATCTGCACAGTTCCCAGCAACAGGAATCGCAACCGCAGGATACCACACAGCTGGCGAGAATATCGCTGACTCTGGAAATGGTTACCTGTCTGCAATCAAACATGCTGAGCGTGTCATCTCGATTGATGATGTCCTCATCTCGTCTACATTCATCGCCAACATTGATGAATTGAAGAACCACTACGACGTTCGTAGCATCTACGCTAAGGAGCTTGGTAAAGCCCTTGCTAAACGCTTCGACGTAGCCACAATGAAGACCCTTGCTGGTGCAGCTCGCTCCTCGGCAACTGTCTCTGGTGGTGAAGCTGGTTCGCAACTCACTGGTCTATTCGCTGGTGCTAATGCTACTGCTGCTGAGCTTATTGATGCCCTCTATGGTATCGCTGAGACTCTCGACGGTAAAGACGTGACTGATGAAGGTCGCTTCGCTATCCTCAGCCCTGCTGATTACTACACCCTCATCACTGCGGACAACAGCGCGATTTCTCTCGCTGCTAACCGTGACGTTGGTGGTGTTGGTAACATCGCAACTGGTACTATTGCTCAAGTTGCTGGCATCAAGCTAGTCAAGAGCAACCACCTCAGCACTATCGCTGTTGACAGCTCTTCCGACACTTCTGGTGACGGTAGCTCTGCTGTCAAGAATGACGTGTTCGGTGCTAATGGTGCTGGCTATAACGGTGACCTATCTGCTACTCGTATCCTCGCTGGTACTAAGGAAGCTATTGGTACTGTTAAGCTTCTCGACCTCGCTACAGAGTCCGAGTACCAAATCGAACGCCAAGGTACATTGTTCGTTGCAAAGTATGCAATGGGACACGGTGTCTTGCGTCCTGAGTGTGCTGTAGAAGTACAGTAAACCCTTAATTCTGAGCCCCCATTGGTAATCCCTTTGGGGGCTCTTTTTTAACTCTTTAACTTTATATAAATAATATGCCTACAACCTCGCTCTCTACGACTCTCCTTGAGTCTGTAAATATCGTCCTTGCTAACTTAGGTGAGTCTCCAGTTAATTCTCTTTCTGGTGGCGCTCTGCCACAGCAAGTGTCGCTGGCGTTAAACAC
>Ga0228627_1001000_pt1 | contig 15618 bp, 10 predicted proteins | sample 33DmetaG_FD_190483 | JGI IMG/M metagenome (GOLD analysis project Ga0228627, IMG submission 190483) | Seawater microbial communities from Monterey Bay, California, United States - 33D | ecosystem: Environmental > Aquatic > Marine > Coastal | place: USA: California | collected 2016-09-28 | reverse complement strand
AAGAATGTTAGTTTATGATACTTGGGGAACACTAGTTTATGAGGAAGAAGGTACTTCATTAGAAGGATGGAATGGTTTTATTAACGAAAAACCTGCTGAGAATGGTAATTATATAATGTATGTTAATGGAATTACATTCTTTGGCCAAGAAATTAAAAAAAGTACATCAATAACAATATTAAAATAAAATGAAGAATATTTTATCTCTTTTATTATTTCTTGCTTTTTTCAAAAGCTATTCTCAGGATGTAATTTTTTCTCAAAATTTCTTAGTACCAGAAACATTAAATTCTTCTTTTACAGGAGCAATAAATAGTACAAAGGTAGGTTCAGTTTTTAAATCTCAATGGAGAAATAGCGCTTTAAAAACCTCGTCTAATTTTGCGTTTGCAGATACTTGGTTTGAGCGCTATAAAACTGGTATTGGTGTTAGTTTTTTAAACCAAAAGGAAAGTGGCTCTGGCTATACTTTCAATCAAGTAAATTTTAATTTTGCATTGCGTTTTGAAATTGGCAATTCTTGGTTTTTTAGACCGAGTATTTCAACAGGATTTGGAATGAAAAATTATGGTTTTCAAAACCTTCTACTCGAGGATCAAATAAATTTAAATAATAGCTCAATAAATGCATCTTCAATAGACCCAATTTTATTAAATTCTCAAAGATCGTTTTTTGATTTCAGCTCATCAGTAATTTTCAACAATCAAGATTCTTGGTTTGGATTAACATTAAGACATTTAAATAAACCCAATATTTCTCTAACTGAGGGGGGTAATGTACCCTTAGATATATTTATGTCTGTACATGCAAAATATAATTTACCGGTATTTAGAAATTATAGCACATGGTTAGGAAGTAAAAGTAAAGCATATATCCTCGGTAACTTTATGAATCAGAGAACCTATAGTCGAATGGATTATGGCCTACAATATGTTTTTGATGATAAGTTTTCAATAGGTATGACAATGTTTACAGTTCCAGATAATAGTACTAATTCTTTAACAAGTTCTCTGAGTACTTTTATAGGTTTAAGAGCTAAAGGCTATAGGTTTGGCTATTCCTATGATATCAACACTTCTCAATTAATTAGCTCTGGTGGAGTTCATGAATTTTCTATTTCTTATGATTTTGATATTAATATAAGAGCTTTAAATCGTTACAAGTGTATTTCTTTTTTCTAAAGAAACAACTGAATACTTTTGTGAAATAGAATTTATTTATAAAAGATTAAGCGGTTTTGCTTTAAAGACCAGTAGACTTCTCTAAATTTTTCTAAAAATTGAATTCCTATTAAACTATTATTGGCTGTTTCTAACGTTTTAACAAGAGCAATAACATTTTTGAGTGTATATTCTCCAATCTTTAATTGAGCAATTTTGATCACCTTATTCTGAGTAGGTTCTCCTCTAATACCCACAGTAGGTATTGTAATTCCGAGGTCTTCATATACTAGACCGTTCTCCTTAAGTTCATTAAACATCCTAAAACCAATACTCATCATCTCAGCACCAGTATCAAAGATAAATCTATAGGGTTTATCATTTGAACTATCAAAATATATATTTATATACTTTGTTTGATCATTTTTTTCAAAGATTAACTCTAAACTAATAGATTCAGAGTCTCCAATAATATCTGAAGGAACGTAATAATTGTCTATATTTGTAGTTCTTGAAACTTCAGCACCATTTTTAAAAATGGTTGTAATGATATAATTATCTATAAACTGTTTTTGAGTCCCTGTTTTGAGAGAATTATTTGGAAAAAACTCACCTTTTTCGGAAAATTCCAGGATTCCATTATTGTATTGTCTTATAGAAACCGGCTGTGCTCCTTTTATCTCATAAATTTGTTTTTTTTCACTTGATAAATAAAGTATTTTCTCCCCATTAAATAAAATACTATTTACAAATGCACCTTCTGAAACTTTTTTATAATTTTCATCTTGTATGGTTTCAATTCCAGCACCATTAAACATATTATTTTGGAATTCTCCTATGTAAGATCCATTCCCATTTGGATAAACAAGTTTTCCTTTACCTTCTTTTTTATTATTTTTAAAATCCCCACTGTAAACATAACCATCCGGGTAAATAAGTTTTCCTTGCCCTTCTCTTTTGTTATTTTTGAAATCTCCTTTATATATATAGCCGTCTGGAGAATACAATGTACCATAACCTTCTTTGTTCCCCTCATAATTTAAACACCCTATATACTTTCCTAGTTTATTATTTTGATATTTAATATTGATGGTATCATTACAAATCTTTCTTTCTTGGGAAGTAGCACTAATAGAAACAATAATTAGTATGATAAAAAAACAATAATTTAACTTCATCTTTAAGTTTTAAAATTCTGTATTTAATTATTTTTAAAAATATATAAAAAAATGAGATTACTTGATGTCTTTTTACCTTCTTTTGGTTACAATATAAAATTGCCAACTATAATTCATATTACTTTCCATATTCTCTGTTCCAATATTAGGAATAACACCAGGAGCTGATGCTCTGTAGCTATATTTTCCGGGTAATAGTGATATTGTCTGTTTTTCATTTGGATTGAAGGTGAATAATTCTGAATTAAGCTTGAGTGTTAGTGTTAAATTTGTATCGTTATATATCTCAATATCAGGCTTGTATGAAGTAGATTCACCACTCGGTGTAAATATTCCACTTTCATTTTTTTCGACAATATCTCCAAGTTTAATGAATGATTTATGGGCATAACCCTCCTTGTTTGTTTCTATATCTATAATATTAAAATAATTATTCTTGGCATTTGTTGAAACAATAAATATTTGTGTGCCAGGTTTAAGCGATTTTATAATAGCATATTGTGTACTTGGTCCTTCTCTAAAATTCACCTGTTTATTAATCCATCCAAGATAAGATTGACTATAGCCAATTAAACTAGTCATCAAAAAAAATAATGTAAATAGTGTGTGTTTCATTTGAAGTTAATTTTTGATTAACCTTAAAGATATAAATATTTTAAAAAGAATACTGTTTTTTTTAGGAATATGATCTAAATATAACATCCCTAAACCCTCAAAAAAATAAGTATATATAACATCAATCCAAAATAAATTACTCCTATGAAAAGCTTTTATTTTTATTTGTATATTTATTGGAAATATTTAAATAAATGAAAAAATTAATAATTTTAGCGTTAATTTCGGGTTTTAATATGTATGGCCAAGGATTAATATTTACTCCTGCAGATAAACTCTCTGAATACAATGAATTTCCCTCTGAATCTTATGGATTCGCAACTACGCATCCATCTTCCTATAGTTTAGAAAAATATGTACCTCCTGTTATGAATCAAAAAGGCGGAACCTGTGTTGGATTTTCAACATTTTATTATGGCTTATCAACCATGTACAACAAGAAGTTTAATATTACAGATTATAAAGGTAAATATGCTCATTCTTTTGATCCATATTTTTTGTATTCATTGTATTTTTCAGAAGTAAATAATTGCGATAATGGACTGCCTTTTAATGCTGCATTAGGCAATCTAAAAAAAGTAGGATCTAAAAAAACAATGTTCCCACCATTCACTACTTGTAATCAAAATTGGGATAAGAGTAATATGAGTAGTGTTTTTAGTTATACAAAACCCTATAGTATTAAAGAATGGTATACTGTTTTTACAAATAAGCCTGGTTTTGTAAATACTGTAAAAAAATTAATTTATGATGGATTTCCTGTTATTGTTGGGATGACTATTGATGATACTATGCAATCCTATCGAGCCCAAAACCCTAATGGCATTAAGTCTGATGGATTATGGAATCCTGGTAATTCAGATAAAAAAGACGGACATGCTTTGTGTGTTATAGGGTATGATGACTATAAATATGGAGGGGCTTTTAGAATTGTTAATAGCTGGGGAAGAGATTTTGGAGATAATGGATATATGTGGGTAAGATATAGTGATTTTAAAACTTACACCAAAGAAGCACATATTTTTGAATTAAATGAAAATATTGTTGTAAAACCACCTACAATTATTGACTCTGATGATTTTAAACGTTATAAGTACAAGACAGATAAAAATAATTATAGTTCATATGAAGGCCAGTATTTAAATAATTCTGTATCTGGATATGGTATATGGGGGGATAAAGATAATGACACTTTTTATGTTGGTAAATTTAAAAACAGCAATATGAGTGGTTTCTTTTTGGTGTTGGATAAGGATGGTTTATACTCTGCAAATGGTGTAAACGGAGTACTTCAAGATTACGAAAAATTAGGATTTGCAGAAAATCAAAAAACACTCGAGACTCAATTAGAAGCAAAGAAATTTTTCTCTTTGTTAGGAACAGAATTATCAATACGTAAGGCAAATTCTACAAAAACAAACAAACCAAAATCAAATGAAAAAGATTAATGGTTTTTTTTTATTGTTTGTTTTTTGTGTTAACTCATTTGCTCAAAATAATAATGACTATAAATACTTAGGAGAACCTTATTACCCTGAACAATTTCTTCAAGAAAAAGACAGTCTTAAATGGCCAATAGAATTTGATATATCTATAGATGTAAAAGATATAAAAAACATTGATTTAAATAAAGATGAGTTTTTCTCTACTCTTTTAATAAGTTCATATTCAAATTACGACACCTCTTATACAAGCATAAAAGGGGATACAATTGAATTATTGCACGAAGAATTTTTTGATATCTATATAAAAGAAAATAATTTAAAAGGAGATGCCGTAAGCTCTCCCATATACTACAAAAACACAGAAAATTATAAATACTTGTTTTATGAAAAATTTAAAACTAAAAGTGTTAAAAGAGTAGAAGCTCCATTTGATATTAGTTGGGACTTAAGAGACTTTCCTTTCGATAAACAACAATTAAAATATAAATTTATAACAACAGTAGATACTTCAATAATTAAATTGCGGCCTAGTTTGAAATTTCCTAGTAGTTATAATACACCACTAGAAAACTTAAAGGATGGATTTAACGTAGAAGGTATTTCATATAATTATAAATATAATAATGACAACAGCGATTTAATTAGAACCTCACCAAATACTACCAGAAGTATTGTTACCGAAACACTAGAAATTATTCTCGCTCTAGATAGAGAAGGTTCTTGGTTATTTTTAAAATTATTTTTAGGGGGTATATTATCATTTTTAATTTCTTGTTTGGTTTTTCTGATACCCTTAAAAACAGAATTTGAATCTAAAGTTACACTGGCTGTAGGTGCTATTTTTGGAGCCATTGGCAATCGTTATTATGTAGATTCTGTATTGCCTGGTTTACAAGTCTTCACCAAAGCAGATGCAGTTAGTAACCTGGTTATTTTTATGGTTTTTTTCAATATTTTAGTAATGATACTTCAAAAGAGTGAAAAAACTAACTTTCCTTATTTTCAATCACCTAAAAATGCATTTTACTATTCTTTGTATGTTTTTAGTATTATTTTTTTAGGAATATTAATTTATTAGATAAAACCAATGAAAAAAATATAAAATTATTTCATAAAAATCATTGTTATTCTCCTATTAACAAAAACGCACCCCAATAGTAAGGATGATTATATTCCTCTCTTATCTTGAATTGAGCTTTTTTAAATGCTTCTCTTTTACTATATTTTTTGTCAATCCAAAATTCATAAAAATATGTCATAAGTTTTTGTGTAGCTTTATCATCAACTTTCCACATACTCATTATTAATGATTCTGCCCCCGCCATTCTAATAGCTCTTTGTAAACCAAACACTCCCTTACCATTTTGAACATCACCCATTCCGGTATCGCATGCACTGAGAACAACTAATTCTGTCCCTTTCAAATTAAGCAATGAAGCTTCATATGAATTTAACCAACCGTTGTCATCCGAAAATAACTCTCCATTAATTGTATTCTGGGCTCCACTAAAAATTAAACCAGAACGTGTCATTGGGTTCAAAAATGCTTTTTTATTATCTGAAGAAAGAATATTAGTATTAATATCTTTATTATTAAAGAAAAACCCATGAGTTGCAATATGTAATAATTTAGGTGAATTCAAATTCTTGAGATTGGTTTCCGTTGCATCAGTTCCGCTTAATAGGTCGACAGTCCAATTATTTGATTTTAGCAAATTAGAAATTTGATTTATTTCTTTCATTGTGCCTGGTAAATTTGATAATTTTAAATTTCTCTGATGATTTATTAACTCATTATCAAATATAGTTCTAGATATATTTTGAGAAATATCCTTGTAATTTTTATCGCTGAGTAAAAAAGTTGGATTTCCAATAATTACTGCATCTAAAGTATTTGAAGTATTTGAAGTATTAAAATTTTCTTTGTGATTAACAAAATCTGTAATATCATCAACATATATAATATCATAGTTGTCAATTAAAAAACTATCAGTATTTCTATTATACAAAACATTAGGATTAATTTGACTATACACACCTTCAGGAGAAAAATATATTTTTGAAATGTTATTAATTATTTTTTTTTCATTGTCGGAGAGTAAATCAATAATTTTATACCAAAAGCCATTGTATAATTGTATTCCCATATATTTATCATAAGAGGTAAACATCATTTTTTTTGGCCTTCTTTTAACGTAATTATTATAGCGTCGATATATACTATCTAAATTTTTAGCAAAATCTATTTGCATTAACCAGGTATCGTTCCCTCTTACAGGGTTTAGTTTCAACGAATCAGACTCTCGATAATAATTAAAATAATTACTTTTTTTGTTTGTAAAGTCATAGTTTAATGAATCTGACCAAAATATATAAGCAAAATAATGAGGTTCCTCTTGCGGAGTAATTTCATTAAAATCAACATCAACTTTTATTATATCTACAAAGATTTCATCTTTTTTTAACCTCGAAGTAATATCATCAATATCGTAATCAGTCATAGATACTTTACCCAAGTATTGGTTAATTTTAGTTTCTAATTTTTTAGAATCTAATACTAATTCTTCAAGATTAAAACCTCTATCTATTTGTTGTCTTTTTGATAATTCATAGCATTTAGAGATATTATTATAAATATTGTTTAACGAATCAGACAATGATCTATAATCTAAATCAGATTTTTTAAAAAATTGCTTATCAATTATTTTTTTTCTTCTTAATTCTCTCGAATTTATAAATGAATACAAATCATATGAGTAAGAATTATACAGGTCAGATACAAATAAACTGTTAAATACCTCAAGTGCAATACTATATAACTCATCAATAAGATTATCAGGCAAAGTGGAACTAAATAGATCAATATTATTAACCAGCTTCTCAGATACTGAAGTGAAATATTTAGATGCTTCGTCATAATAATAATTATATAAATAGGCTTTACCCAAATAAAATTCTGACAAAATATAAGAGAAATCTGTAGGTGAATATTCATTTTTAACCAAATCAAATGCTTGTTGTGCGTATTCAATACCCTGAGAATCAGAAAACATAGAATAATACAAACCTATTCTTTGAAGTTGAGATACTTCAATAAGTTTGTGTTTTTTGCTATTATTTATTATTCCAAATATTTCACCAACTATAGTATTTGATTGTCTATTGAGAAATTTTTTTGTTTCATTAAATGGGCTCTCTTTTTCATAACCAAAATATTCATTAAGATATCTCTCAATATGGACATAATTTGCTGAAATATTATTATATAAAACTAAATATTTATCAATGTTTTTAATACTATCATATTTAGATACTAATGCACTAGAATTATTAAATTTGTTACTTGAATAAGAAGTTTTTAAACCATGAAAACCTAGAAGATTATCAATATATAAACCACGTTCAATTTTCATATTTTTATGTAGATGATTTAAAGATAATTTTTGAAATTTTTCTGATAATTTATATTCAACTAAAGAATAATAATCTGCACTAATTATATTTAATAAAATAGACTTCAAAACTGGGTTTTCATTAAAAAAATTATCTTCTAAAATAACTTTGCAAATTGATACAGCGTTTTTAAGTGAGAATTTATCAACAATATCTGGCAAATAATTAAAGTTATCCCTAGTTAGATTCAAGTATTTCATTGAAACAAAATTTCCATTTTTAAAAATAACTTCAATAATCTCTGAGCCTTTATTATCATAATAAACGGAAAAACCATCTAATTTTCCATTTTTCCAATTCGAAATATTACTAATACTTAAATCATAATTGTAAAAGATACTTATGCTATCTAAAACTTCGGTTGGATAATCTGAAAGTAAATATCCTTCCCATTGTTTGTTACCAGTCATGTAATAATCAATAACTCTTCCCTCAGGTATTCCTTTATTATAACTGATTAATCTATAAAAATTAGCATTACCAATTGAGTCTGTAGGCTCCCAATTAGAATTGTAAAGAATTGTCCATTGACCCGTCTTAAGACCCTCTAAATCATAACTATTTGGTGATTTAGGTACAATTTGTGCTGTAGCATTAAGAATTACAAAATATAACAGAAAACGATTCATAAATTGTATTTTAATTAATAATAATTTATTAGTTCTTATAAACATAATACAAACCACTTCTAGTTTTGATAAAACCATTTAATCTTTGAATTTCCTTAATTATAGATTTAGTTTTATTAAGAGAAAATATATAAACTCCGTTATATTGATAAAGTTTTATATTATTTATTTCTGAAACAGCAATATCTGTTCCTTTTACATTTTTTGAATCAATAAAAAACAAATCTTTGATTTGAATACCTAATAAATTTAAAACTTTTTCATAATCATCAGAGGGTGTAATTTTATCATTTCTTGTTAAATTTAAATTACTTATGTAGCTTCCATTTTTAGCAATTTTTCTGATACGCTTATATCTTTTTTTAACAAGTATAGAAGCAATTACTTTCAGGTCTGAAACGACCGTATAATTAAGGGTGTCATTTTTAAATTGTTCTAGAAAATTAGTTCTTTCGGTATGGTTTTCTTTTCCTAAAAATATTGATACCAATAAATTTTGCTTTGAAGGTAAATACCCAGGGTCTAATAATAATGCTTTATGAAATAATGCAGTAGCTCTAGAAATCATAGCTTTAGGGTCATTAAATAAATCTCCAGACCTTGTTTTTGAGGTATTAGCCCGTGTTTGTTCATCCAAGTAAACGGGATATAAAAGATTCGCAACATCTTCCTCAGAAATACTAATGCCATACAATAAATAGCTAAGCCCTAGATTATTAGAAATTTCACGAGAGTTAAATTTATTTTTTAAGATGGTTTCATAGCATTCTTTTGCAAGATTGTATTGCTTTGAGAGTAGCAACACATTTCCTAATTCAAACAATAAGGCTAAATCATTGGCTTTATTTCTTCTTGAATTAAGAATATCTATTCGTTCATCAAAACTAGGATACCCTATAAGTTCTTTAGGTAAACTATATGATTCATAAACCTCAGTTAAAGCTTCCTCTCCAAAGCCAAGGGTATTGTAACCTGCAATTTGTCCGTAAAAACCTGCGTATAAGTCTGCCTGACTTTCCGAAAGTTTCTTTTGTTTCGCAGAATATAAGCTGGAGCTATCTTCTACAAATTCTCCAATAGAACTGGCATAAGACAACCCAGTGTTACTCATCCACGAGTGTTCTAGGTAATAATGAGCAAGTTCGTGGGCAATAATGTAGGCTATCTTATCTTCAAAATTATCTTTACCACAAAATAAATCAATAGTTTTCTGCTCAATGGTAATACCTTTGCTAGACATATAGGCAACGCTCCTAGTTTCATCAGAAAAATGAAGCTCTGGAGGGTATAAACTGTTATTACCGATGCTTGTAATTATATTTTGATAAATTTCTTTTACAGAGTTATTACAATTATTTGCAAAAGATGAAAAATGAATAAGAAATAAAAATAGATATACCTTATTCATGGTGAATTTTAAGAAAACAAAACTTATTCTACCACCTAAATTAATTTTCATGGGATTGCTTTTGCTTTTTTATTTGGTCAAAATAAATTGGAATGTAAAAAATATTCAATAAGACTAAAAGAAGTATCGGTTTTAATTTTCTATCATTTTTTACTGCATAATATAAGCAGTAAAGCCAAAATCCAATTAAAAGTATACAGATTACGTAAAGTGCTACATTGATAATCATTATTATTAACTTTTTAGATAGATTACAAATAAATTTACACCCCTAATATATAATTTAATTTTAGATAACTTTTATTACTTTTATATAAAAACAATAGAATTGAGAATACAAATCCTATTTTTATTTTTTACCTGTCAATTATTTTGTCAAACAACTTCATTCGATAAGCTTTTTAATGAATTTGATCGCTATGATTATGATGAAGTTAAAAGGACATTAGCGAGTATTGATGAAAATAAGATTATACTATATTCTGTTAGTGATTCTGTTCGATTTTCTCTTTACAACTTAATTAAATATCAATCAACAGCTATAAAAAAGTTAAGGAAAGATAGTACTGCTATTACAAACTATCAAATCCATTTGAATTACTTAATTAATAAAGGTTTAGAAGATTATATTACCTATTTTATGATTCATTTTTCATATACTTATGCATACAATGAAAAAAATTATTTTTCTTGCTTGAAATATTTAAATAAAAGTATTGAAGTAGAGAAAAAAGGGCTCAATAAAAGCCATGTAACAAGTGTACTAAATCTATTTAATGCATATGATTGGAGAAATAGGATAAGAACTGTTAATGATCCTGATTATAAGGATGAAGACCTAAAATTATTGATTTTACACTATGAAAAAAATGAAGCTTTATCAAATTTATTTGGTAGGGAACAAATTTTTAAAGACTACTATAATGCCTCAAAATCTGAGTTCTTAAACAAGGAATTTCGCTTTAGTGCACTTAAAAAAACATTTGACTACGGAAATCAACTTAAACTTCTTCCTCAAGGTTATAGTTATAGAAATTTGTTTTTAAGTTTAAGAGTTCAAAAAATAAAAAACTTTATTTTCTTGAAGTTTATAAATAAAAACTTCAAAGACTTGATTTCACCTTTAGAATTCTTAATCAATAGGTGTTATATAGAAAATTACTCTGTTTCTAGTTTTAAAGAATTGAAACATGAAATTAATAAATCTTTAGATCAAAACATAGCTTTAAATGCCGATGAAGTTATAGATATTAAGTTTGTTTTTGGGGGGTTTTATTTGAAAATTAAAAAAAAGTTACAGAAGAAGTTATTAAAACCAGATTTATCCTTTTGGTCTGATGTTTTTAAATTAAGATATAATTTCCACAAAGTATATGGCAGTAAATTTGATTTAATTTTTTCTATTGGTAATATTTTTCAATTAATAAAAGAATACAGAAATTTATCTGACTTTGATATTGAAAACTTAAAATTAGAAGAACATAATTTAGTTTATGATATAATTAAAAATGAAAAAACAAATTCAGAAATTGGAGTTGATAGAATTACACCCTTTCAATTTATTAGTATGATTAAAACTAGGTCTTCTCTTATTCATTATCCAAATTGGTCTGAAAAAGAAATTGAAGAAGATATAATAGCTTTATTTAATTCCTACAAGAAAACAATTACTTACGAGGAATTAATTTGGACCTTAGAACTTTATTGGCAGTATGCATCCAAGATAAAGAACTATAAAATTAAAGGTTCAAAAACCGATGCCATTCTTAATGAAACTAAAATATTTATTGTGAATGAGCTTAATCCTCAAATATCTGACACAGATTTAAATTTAAGAATCTCACTCTCAAATTTAGAGGAACTTAAAACTTTAAAGAATACCATAGAAGCTCTATACAAACAAAAAATAATTAATGAAAATAGATATAAAAATTTAAATTTAACTGTTTTACAACGTAAAGACATTCTTAAAAATACTTATGAGTCTGCATTTGCATACTATAAGTATATTATAGACAATATTGATGAAGAAGGTTTTGAGACTTCAATTTGGCCTGCAATGGGATCTGCAAGAGTTTATAAATTTAAATACAAACTGGTAGAACTTTCTAATTATTTACTGAAAAATCATGATAAATTTTATAGAAATCAAACAGAATTTATAAAATATAATTTTCAACTCATGTCTGCTCATTTTTACAGGTACATAAAAAACTATGATAGAGCATTAATGGGATTTATTAATGCCCGTGCAAATCCTTACCACTGGAATAGAGAGATAATTAGCTATGAGGATATGGTTTTAGATAATGATGTTTTATATGAAATTTTTGAAATTTATTTTTTTAAAAAAAATATTGAAAAGGCTAGAGATTACTTAGATACCTACATAAGGCAATATGAAAATCTTGAAGAGGGTCTAAAAAACAATAAGTCATTCGTTCGCTTTGATAAAGACATGTTTATAGAAATTAAAAGAAAATCACTTGATATGAAGAGGCGCTTACTTGTGTTAGAATCTAAACATGAAAAATCTGAGATAATAATTGAGGAAATGATTGCTCTGGAAGAAAAAAAATCTTTTTATGGTAAATTTAATTTATCAATGTTAAAATTAAACACTCAAATATTACAAAAAAAATACAGCAATCATATTTTTTTGAAAAAATTAGATTCATTGTATAATTTATATAATGTAGAATTTGATTCGGAATATTATGGCTTAAAAAAAGATTTAGGTGAATTTTCAGAACAATATTTGAATTCTAAGTTAGTAGCACTAAAAACAGAACTTAAAAATATTGATATCATTAATGAATTAAGCTATGAAAATCAAATTAATATGATGGTAGATATCGGATTAAAAATGTCTGCACTAGAAAATGAAGTTCATTCTCGTATAATTGATTCAAAACAAACCAATGAAATTCTTAATTATAAATTAAAAGTTGATGATTTGGATAGATACAATTCAATATTACTTAATTTAAATGAAAAGAATTCGGATATGTATTTTGAACTATTAAATAAAAGATACTATGAAAAAGACTATGATAAATTACAATTAATTAAGACTGAGTTTGATGTATTTCAACAAAATATAAAAACTGAATTTAAAAAAAGTGAAAAAATTGACATTGTATCTTTTCAAGATAAACTTCAATCCAACCAAGCTTACATTAGGTTTTCAAAATTAAACAAACTTGTATTTGTAGCACATTTAATCACAAAAGACCAGGCTCAAATAATAAAAATAAGTGAAACCGATTTGGGAAAACTAATTAATTTTTACACTTCACAAATAACCAATAAAAAACTAGATATTTACTCCTATGATTTTTTGTTTAAGCCAATAGTAGATAAACTATCTCCCTCAATAAATCAACTATTTATAAAAAATGATGGGCTCTTTACTAATGTAAATATTGAGTCCTTATGGAACCCCATAAAGAAAAAGTATCTTTTTGATATTTATGAAATCAACTATGTAGAACGACCTTCAGCAATTTTTAAAATAAATACTACTAGTGATTTTGAGTCTGCATTTTTGTTTGGAAATCCAGATTTCTCAGATGGAAACACCACATTAGAAACTATAAACTCAAAAGTACGCGCTGGGATTAATCCATTACCATATACAGAGAAAGAAATTACAGCACTAAATATTCTGTTAACAGAAAGAGATATTAAAACGGTTACTACAAATTTAGAAACATCTACGGAAGAATCACTCTACGCCAATACTAAGTCGAGTATCATACACTTGGCCACCCATGGTTTTTTTATTGAAGGAAACAAATATGATCGTTTTAATTGGGGATTACTCGCAGCAAATTCTAAATCTAATATTCAAAATGATTTTCAAAAGAAAATACGCAATGATGGAATTATTTTTGGTTCTGAGATTATTAAGCAAAACTTTACACAAACAGAACTTGTAGTGCTGAGTGCATGTGAAACAGGTTTTGGAAATAGCACTTTTTTTGGTGGTGAAAACCTGGCAAATTCTTTTTTAAGAGCTGGAGCAAAAAATATAATATCTACACTTTGGCCTGTTGATGATAAAATCACAAAAGAATTTATGCTTTTATTCTACCAAGAGCTATTAAAAAGCAATAACATAAATACTTCTTTACGTAACACTAAACAAATAATTAAAAACAAATATAAATACCCGAACTATTGGGCACCATTTATTTTACTACAAAATAAAATTTAACATCTCTAACCCCTCCCCAAAATAGTTCGATTTTACTCCATTTGGCTCCTCATTAATTGCACATAAGAATTAATTAACCTAACTTTAGGATACTAATTCTTAAGCCATTACAATGAAAAATCTAATTTTCCTTTCTATATTTTCAGCAGTACCTTTTCTATGTTTTTCGCAAGATGCTGACTTTACCAAGTACAATAATCAGATTAATGATGTTAAAAAAGAGGTACAGTATTTTGAAATTGAAAAAATTAATGATCAGTTCTATATGCTTGTTGGAGGTGGTGGTAATGTAGGTGTTTTTGTTAGTGATAATGAGGTTGTTTTAATTGATAATAAATATGAAATTATTGAAGATATCCTGATGACTTCATTAAGAAAAATTACTGATAAGCCAATTAAATATATCATTAACACACACTTTCATCACGATCATTCAGACGGTAATAAAGCCTTTGGAAAGCAAGGTATCCCCATAATATCGCATCAAAACGCAAAGAAAAGGATGATGGAAGATACAGAACTCTATGGAGGCATTTACGACTTTATTAAAGATTTTGTTCAACCAAAATATGATAAAAGTTCATTACCAGTAGTCACTTATAAGAGTAAAATGAACATAAGTCTAGGAGGCGAAGAAATAGAATTGTATAATTTTGGAAACGCTCATACAGATGGAGATAGTGTGATTTTATTTAAAAACAATAATATTATCCATACTGGAGATGCATTTGTAAGGTATGGGTACCCTTATGTTGATTTAAATAATGGAGGGTCTATTAAGGGCTTAATTGATCTTTTGGGTGCATTGGAAGCATTATGCGATGATAATACTATTATTATGCCAGGCCATGGTAGCTTGAGCAAAAAACAGGATGTAATTAGTTTAAAAAATTCATTAACAGATTTATACAACAAAACTATAATTGGACTGAAAAATGGATTGTCTTATGATGAAATTTCAGATTCAATAGAAGAAACTCTTAACGGAGCCGAGATCGTTAAACTCAACTACATCAAATCTATAGAATTAGAAACGTCAAGAGATTGAACGTATTATATTTCTAAATTTTAAACTGTAGACATATCCTTAAAAAAACAACCCAACCTACAAATACGGAGGTATAAAAGCATCTAATAGCTAACCTCTTTTTAACTCATCGTTTTTTTATATATTAGTGGCCCTAAACAACTAAATATGAAAAAAATACTTTTATTGTTACTAGTGGCAATGTATTCTTGCCAAAGCCCAAACGGAACGGTAACTACCAATGATGAACGATCTGAAATTATTAAAACCCTTTTTAAAAACGTTAGTGAAGAAAATATCGATTACCTAAAAGAGGTATTCTCTGATGACATGACGTTTGTAGACGCTAGAAACAACACCAAAGACAAAGCAGGTTTTATTGCTGGTGTTGAAGGACTTTTTGAGATGTTTGATGAGATTAGCTTTGAAGATGTAGACGGAGATGCTACGGGTTCTGAAATAGAAACAACAGTTTATGACAATG
>Ga0228627_1000993_pt1 | contig 15701 bp, 15 predicted proteins | sample 33DmetaG_FD_190483 | JGI IMG/M metagenome (GOLD analysis project Ga0228627, IMG submission 190483) | Seawater microbial communities from Monterey Bay, California, United States - 33D | ecosystem: Environmental > Aquatic > Marine > Coastal | place: USA: California | collected 2016-09-28 | reverse complement strand
CATCTTTTATTTTTTTTCTTAAAGGTAACCATATATTTTCATATTTTTCCAACATCTCTTTCGTTGGTCTTAAATATGTGGGAGATATATAATTAATATTTTTGTTTAATGTTCCAACTCTATTTGACATCTATATATTTACTATATATTTTTTACATATATTCAATATTAATTACATTTTCATTATTATCCCGAATAATATTTCCACTATTATTTTTAATATGTCCACTTTCAAATCCAGGCATACTTTCTAAACACTTAACTACTTTTTCTGTGCCATAAAATTCATGTTTCAATACTTCATCTTTGAAATTATGACCAAGAGTAATACATGGATACTCATTAATGAACGCAACATGATTACTTTCTAAAACAAACGTAATTATACTTTCACATTTTTCAACATTTGTTGGTTTTAATTTAGAAGGAAATTTCCATCCTAATGGTGTAAGAATTGGATGCCATGGTGTAATTTTTAGACCATTTTCTAATGTTACTAATTCACAAGTTTGCTCAACCATAATTGTTTCATATACACATAGAATCTTTGTATATGTAATACTTTTAATATTATTATGATCTTCTAAAGTTAAAATTTCATCGCCCTTTTTCACATCTTTTAACATTTTTTTACTATTATCACTCATTGTAATTAAACAATTAGAATCAAAACATCCTCCACCTTGATTATTATAACTAGCAAGCGAAACAACTCTTGATGGTGTTATAGCCAGATTATTAGCAAGACTTCTATAACCATATGAAGAATAATTATTATTTGCTATCACGCCAGAAGGTTCTGGAGGAGGAAGTACATCAAAAATATCACTACAATTATTTACAAAATCATTAAAGATATTACCACCAAAACTGAAACACGCTTTATCTTTAAAATTAGGTTTGAACTCATTATTAATAGCTAGTGTAAGTTGATCTAAATAAAATTCACCCCATTTTTTAAAGTAAGGAACATTATTTGTAACATGTTCTGGATTACAAGATAAAGCTAGGTTAACTTGTTCATTAATTGTTGTATTAATATTTGTCAATAATTCATTATTATATTTTTTAGTTAACTCATCCATAATTTTTACAATATCATCTACATTATTTTGACTGGTATTTTTTAGATTAATAGCCTTTCTTATATTTTTAATAACCTTATATCTAATAATATGTGTATCAATTAACTCATGATCAGTTGTATCATAATAATAATATTCACAAGGTTCTGTTTTTTCTATTTTATTACCAATTGTATATTCTAAATAATATTTGGCGCAAACTACATTCTTATTTCTAGGTAACTTATCAAAATTAATAATAATATGACGAGATTGCTGAATTTGAAGTGAATTAATATAAATTAAATATTTATTGTTACCAATATTTTCTACAATATATTCACCCATAATTGGTTCAATATGATTAATAATAGCATCATTGCAAGATTCAATATATAATTTAATATTTGTGGCAACAGTAGACTGAATATTACCTAAGAAATTACTAAATACAGTAGCAATCATACCACCATCAGAAATATGTCCAGTTAAGCCATTACCATATTTAGCCATTTCATAAAGTAAACCTTTTTGTAAATTATATCCAAAACCAAATGTATATAATGGGTATTCATAACCAGCTGTTTTCTTTTTTCTTTTTAAAGTTTCAATCTCGCCTCGAGCAGGTGAAACATTCGGAATACCATCAGTTAACAACATAATAGCAGTATTTCTTGTTGTATCAGTTCGCTTACCTAAAATTTCATATCCTGTTTCAATTGCGTTCCAAATATTAGTTTGTCCACTAGGTTTAATATGATTAATTTTACTCATACATAATGAAACATTTACAGGAGTCATTGGTGATAATTCAAATATAGTTTCAATTCTATTATCAAAAATCACAATCGCTAATCTATCCTTTGAAGAAAGGCTTTTAGCTACAGTTTTAGCAGCATGATTAACAATATCTTGCTGTGTAAAACCATCTTCAAGTTTAGAACCATTTTCATCTTTAGCTTCAACTGTCGCATTCATTGAACCTGAGTGATCAATACATAAAACTAGATCAATACCAAGAAGAACATCTTTTGTTAGACTATCTTTTATTGAAGTATATTCATCAAAAATTGAAAGTAAGCCTTTATCTTTTAAAATACCATAATTATTTGTTAAAAGTTTATTATTATTTTCACTTTTATTATCTTCCAAATTATTGTTTTGAATAGGTTGAGATATTTGTCCAGATAATCCTGATAAATTACCAGCATGATATTGATCTACAAGATATTTAATAGCAGCATTTACTTTTAAATCATGAATACCCATAGGTAAGTTAGTCAATGGCGATGTTTGTTTTTGATTTAACCATCTTACAATAGCATCACGATCGTAAGTTTGTCCATCAGAACCTTGAACCGGATCCTTCATAATTTCCTGTGTAATAGGACACATAAGTGTTGATTCAATAATATTCATGCCTGCTGCCTGCATATATTTTATATTTATTTATACTTTTTTATATTTAATTCAATTTTATTAACAATTATAAAAGTAAAAGAATAATTAACTATAAAAAAGGAACTATAGATTAAGAACTACAAAAAAAGCACTAAATAAAATTGAAAATTATTAATTATTTAATTAATTATTTAATAATTTTTATTCAAATACTAAGATAATGGGTGAAAAAATTATCTACATTAATAATGTAGATAATATGCCAGATATTGATAAAAAACAATGGATTTTAAAAAATCTGATAAAATTAAATTTATTTATAATTTATCAACAAATGATAAAATATGGTTTGTTATAATAAAAGCTTTTAAAAAAGAAATTTATTATGGAAAAATAGAAATTATTATTATTTTTGATAATATAAATAAAATTAATGAAGATAAAAAAATTTCTATATCTATAGATAAATATATGTCAACAAAAAGAATTAATAATGAATTAAAAAGAATTGAACCATTCCTAAGATTAAATAATTTAAGTATATCTTTTGAGAATGATAATGGCAAACATATAGTATCTATATTTGATAATGATAAATTAATTATGGATATGCATCTTCCAAATGACTATCCATTCAAACCATATAATATTAACTTAATAAAAAATTATAAATATACAAGACATTTTCAAGATGACAGATGTATACATATTCATCATACAATAAATTACAAAAAATGGTTATCAAATATAAAAATAATAAATAATAACTATCATAAATTATTAATGTCAAATTTATTAGGTAATAACTTTAATTTTTCTAATGATTCATGTTGTTTTTGTTGCTCCTCAATTACATGTGCTAGTAATTGGAATCCTGCTTTAACACTAGAAAAAGGTATAATAGAATATAAAAAATTTTTAATTTACAAATTATATTCATCTCCATTAATGATTAACTATTTGGAAAAATTATATAACAATTTATTTCCAAAATTATCTGATGATTTAAAAGAAAAAATATTTAGTTTTCTTATTTACATTTAATTATTATTAATATTAGTAACCATTTCATCTAATTTTTTATTTGGAGGAACAAACGGTAAACAATATGAATTATCGATTTTAAAATTTCCCAAAACTGGCCCTTTATATTGTAAAATTGAATCTATTACTTTACAACAATTCATTACATGAACACTGGTAAATGTTCTTAAACCATATGCTTGACTTATTTTATTAAATTCAGGTGTATAATTATAATTTGAACCTACTTTTCTTTTTTCATAAAATAAATCTTGCCATAAGTCTACCATTTTTAATTTAGCATCATTCATAATAAATATTTTAATTGGTAAATTATACTCTCTAATTGTAGCAATTTCATTACTGCTCATAGTAAAACTACCATCTCCATCAATTAGAATTACTTGTTTATTTGGATTTGCTATTTGAGCACCAATAGCAAATGGTAATCCAACTCCCATTGTTCCAAGAGAACCACTTGTTAATAATCTATTTGGATATTGATGATTAAAGTATTGTGCTACAACCATTTGATGCGAGCCAACGCCAGTTGTGATAATATAATTATCATTATCTTTTAATTTATGCGATAAATATTTAATAATAAAATTACTTGATAATTTATTTTTATCTTCATTCAAAGTAAATTCTCCCTTCCATTTTTTTATATTTGAAATCCAAGACTTTTTTTTGTAATTAATATTTTTAGTATCTTGATTATTCATATAATTGACAAAATCTTCTACATCACAATTAATACTAATATCAGTATCAATATATTTATTTACTTTATATAATTGTTTCTTTGAATTATCAATATGAACAATTCCATGATTATTTCTAGCATTTTTTCCAAATTCTTCTTTTAATCCAACTGTTCTATCATCAAAGCGATTACCAAGACCAATAATTAAATCAGCATTCATTACAGCTTTATTTGCCTGATATGAACCATGCATACCCAACATTTTTAATGATAAACTATTATATTCATCTATTACTCCTATTCCATGTAATGTAGTAGCAACAGGAATATTATATTTTTTTACCATATTTCTAATTTTTTCATAACTTTCACTTCCTCCATAGCCAACAATTAATACTGGTTTTTCACTTTTTGATAGTTTTTCAAATACTTTTTCAAATTGTAAAACTAAATCATCATTTTCTTCATAATAATTATAAATTTTTTCAACATTATATAGTATATCACAAGATCCTACTTTATCAAAATCACTATATGTATCAATTTGATCAAAATTAATTTTTTTTGTAAAAACGTCTTTACAAATATCTAAATGAACTGGTCCTTTTCTTGGTGAACTACATAAATTAATCATATATTCTAGAATATTTGGAAAATTTTTTTCATGAGTTACCAAATTATTTTCTTTTACACAACTTTTTGTAATTGATGTAGCATTACATTCTTGAAAAGCATCTGTTCCTAATACAAAACTATTTACTTGAGAAGAAATACATAAAAGAGAATGTCCATCTGAATAAGCATCTTGAAGAGGAGTTATAACATTAGTAAATCCAGGTCCTGAAGTTGTAATAACAACACCAAATTTATTTGTTACTTTGCCATAAGCTTGTGCTGAGTGTCCTGAATATTGTTCATGTCTATTAAAATACAAATTAAACTCATTATCTTTTGATATAATGTCAAAGAAAGGTAATGCTGCTCCTCCATTATATCCAAATGCTGTATTTACACCTTGATATTTTAATCTCTCAACAATATATTGTGCTACATTAACATTTTTATTATATTTCTTAGAAATATCATTAATAAAATTTTTATTTACTCTAAATAATTTTTCACTTGAAATACTATTTAATATTTTATTACCAATTCTCATATTATTTCTTATTCATAATATTAAATTTTTAATACATTTCAATTTATTATTAAAATAAATTATAGCAATATTATATATATGTTTTTTACATTAAATAAAAAAAGAAAAAATTTTTTCTATTATCATTTTTTAGCAGTTATATTTTTTGGATTATTATATTATTTACAAGATTATTTTATAACAAATTACTCTATATTAGCTAAAAAATTAAAAATTATTCCAGAAGACTATGATGCGTCACTCGATGAAGTTGATGATATATTTTATTATTTATGGTTTTCATTGATAACTCAAACAACGGTAGGATATAGTGGTCTTGTAAATGAAAGAACTAGTAAAGTAGTTCCTTGGAATAAAATAAATTATAGAACATACAAAGTTATTAATATAATTCAATTATTAAGTATTTTTTATATTAGTGGATCATTAGTTTAATTTTTATTATTTCTTTAATTTGGAAAAAAACCTCAATATATATTAATAATATGTCTTTTACAAATTTATTTTTACAAAATATTGTAGATAGAAAATTAAATTATATAGAATTAAAATTACTTGAACAAATCTTACCATCTAATTTATCTACCAGATCAAAAGAATATCTTGCTATCTTACTAAAAAATAATCCAAAAATATCACCAAAAATAGCTGATTTAGAAGGAAAAATATATGATCAAATAGAGATAGGAACTCTTATGTTTATTAATGGATTAATTGGTTTAATACCCATTCCTATAATTCCTGGATTAATTAGAGATTTAAATAATATATTATTTCAATTCTTACAAACAGCTGATACAATATTTGAATTCAAACAGATAATAGATACTTCTGTTGAATTATTACATGAAGATCCTACTATTATATCATTTTTAGAAAATAAAGGAATAAATATAGAAAAAATTAATCCAAATGTAGACCAAAATGAAATTATAGAAAATGTAGCTAATTCAGCTAAAAAAGAATTTCAAAAAATAGATGAGGAATATTTAAATAATAATAAATTAACCACACTGCAAATTTATGATAGAATAAATACATTAGCTGCAGAAAGAGATACAAAGAATAATACTACAAAACCTATTCCTTTTTCACCTCCAAAAAATACTACAAAATCTCTTCCTTTTTCACCTCCAAAAAATACTAGAAAACCGCTTGCTTTGCCACCTGCAAAAAATACTAGAAAACCGCTTGCTTTACCAGCTCCAAAATCATCAAAAATAACTCAAAAAGCAGGAAAAAAAAATAAAAATAAAAAACAAAAAAAATATTACAAAAAAAGAACTAAAAGAATTAAACACAAAAATTAAATTTATTATATATTTATCTTTAATTGCTTTAGTATTAGCAGCATTATTTCAAATAAGTATTATGATAATGTCATCTTATGATAAAACAAGAAAAAATCTTTCTAGTAAATTAGTTTCGTCATTATGGTTATTTGTTATAATTGGTATTATTGCCTCTATAGGTCTTTTTGGAATGAATATGTATGGTATAAATACATCAATTACATATATAACAGAATACAGACCTTTATTATTATTTTCAGCATTTGCTCTTATCATATATGAGATGCTTTTAATTTTAATTATGGGTGCAGATGGTGGTTTCTCCTCTCTTATAGCTGGACTCAGTTATATTCTTGTAATAATATTTGGTGTTTTTTATTTTAGTCATAATATTAATTGGAAAGTAATAATGGGTATAATATTTACAATATTAGCTACTATTTATACAGTAATTGAGAGAGAAAAATTAAAGTAAATTGAATATATATTTAATTTTTTGATAAAATAAATACATTATTACCACAATCATATAATTCATTATCTATAATTAATCCAACCTGATTAAATAATAACTTAATTTCTTCTAACTGAAAAATATAGTAATATCTTGGATATTTTTTTTTCCAAAATACTATATTATCACCATAATCATCAAAAGTAATTCTAGTTTTTTTTGGTTGCTCTTTCGCCCATACTGATAACAAAATTTTACCATTTACCTTTACTATTCTTTTTAATTCTTGTAATGCTTTTATTCTATTCTCATGTGTAGAAAGATGATGAAATGTTGCTATACAAATTAAAGCATCTGCGCTATTATCTCTTATTTTAATATTTGTTATTTCACTATAATAAACTTTTAGACCCTTGTATCTGCAAAGATCAATAAAACTTTTGCAATTATCAAAACCAATAAAACGATAATTTGGATAATCCATATTACGACCACTACCACAACCAATATCATAAATCAGTGAATTTTTAGGTAAACTATTAATAAAATTACTTATCCAGTTCCATTTATATGCTCTTGTTACATTAAATTCACTGGCAATATATTCATATATTTGTTTAACATATTCTATTTCTATTTTACTTGTCATGTATTTGAAATATAATATATTTAAAAAAAATATATTATATCAATTTTAATAATTTATTAATTATTAATTATAAATTAACATCACAAGGATTTGTTACATTTAATGTTTTCTAGTTCCCTTTTTTCTTAATTTTTTTAATTTTTTTGTATTTCTCATTTTTTTACATTTTGTTTTTCCAAATATCTTTCTACATAAAAGTCTGAATTTAGCACCACCCATTCCCCACATTCCTGGACCTCCGTGTCCTCCACGCATCTTTCTTCCACCTAAGAATAAATATGTCATACCGGCTCCTTCATCTAATAGTTTTCTCATATTATCAATTTCTTCTCTCATTTCTCTATTATATCTTTCTTTATCTTGGTCATCTAATTCATTATAATTAAATTTATTTTTTAAAAATTCTTCATAACTAGCTATAGCCTCATTAATTGTAGTATCTTCATTAAATGGTTCACTACCTTCAGCACCATGTATTTCATACCATTCATCGCGCATTTCTTGATTTACAGTAAAATCAATGTATTCCCTTTCTGGCGCCTCTCTTTCTGCTTCTATCGCATCTTTAGTAGTAGGTAATGTTTTTGTTGGATCAATAACATTTAATATTTTATTAAATTCAATAACTTTATCAATATTATTTTTAATTTGTGGTAATTCCATCATCATGTATATTGTATTTCTCAATTTTATAATAAAACGTTCATTTATTCCTCTATCACAACTTAATCCACCTTCTCCATATGTTGTAGCACTTTCCATAATTACATCTGTTACATATAATTCTTTGAATTCAGGTATTTGTTGTTCAACATACAATAATGTAGAATACAAAAATAAAAGCCATGAAATTCTTGGTTCAGAACCACTTACTATATTATCTTTGTAATTATAATAATTTAATCTTTCTCTCATACATCTATTTTTATAATTCATTAATACATCTTTATTTTCAGTTAAATTATTAAGAATATTCTCTAAAAATGTATTTATCCATCTAACGAAAGCATCATTTGATCTAGCAGTAGCTGAATCTTTTGTTGTTTGCCAATTATTAACATATGATGATATTATATCATAATAATTATTTTTTCTTATAATTCTAAATGCAGCATGAACATCAGTTGGATAAATAGCTGGAATATCATCATCACCTTCTACTTGTATTCCTCTTTCAGCTGGGGTTAATGTTTCATTTTGTTCACGACCAATTGCTCCATCAAAAACAGTATTTTCTCTATTTGATCCAGTAAAATCACTATCAGTTATAAAAGCATTTGTAAAAACGCATTCGCTTAAATTACAATCTCTGAATATTGTTCCTGTTAAATCGCAACCACTAAATGTACAACGACGTAAATCTTGCCCTTCAAAATTTCTTCCTTGTAAACCTAATGTATTTTGAAAAGTTATACTTTGTAATTTACAATTTTCAAAGACAGCATTTGTTAAATCAGAGGGTATTTGATCAAAATCTCCTCTTGCACCAGCCGGAAGTATAGGAATAAATTGACACCCTTGTAAATTACATTCAATGAAATTAGTACTTTTTAATGATGTTCCGTTAAAAGATACACTAGTAAAATTTGTGTTATAAAAAGTTTGACTGTCTAATCCTTTTACATATGTAAAAATACATTTTGTCATATTTGAATTAATTATATCAATATACGTCTTAAAAATAGAAGAAGTAAAATTACTTTCTTTAAAATTACTTTCTTTAAAATAACATACGTCAAATATACACGATTTAAAAGTTGTTTTTTCCATAATACATTTTGTAAAATTTACTTTATAATAAGTTGTAGAAGAACCAATTAACCCCATTAATACACTATTTTCAAAACTGACTCTGTCAATGATATTTCTCTCTTGTGAATTCATTGAAGTAAAATGCATATTTTTAAATGTACTATCTCTAAAAGTTACATTAGATAGCCTATAAGTTAATTTTTCATAATTTTCGGTAGCAAAATTTATATTATTAAAATTAATCATATCGCTATTATTTAAATATTTAGTATCAAATATTTGCATAGTAGTTGTTTTACAATTATCTAAAATAGCACCCTTAAAATTTGTAGCTTCCATAGGTTTACCGTCTAAACCAATAAATGGTGTTATAAAAACACAGCCTTTTAAATTTGTATTTTCAAAATTTGTTCCAAACACTGTTGTTAGTTCAAAAATACTACCTTCTAAATTAGCATTACTAAAATTACTTAAATTTAAAACGGCTCTTTTAAAATTACACTTTTTACATATAGAATTTGTTAAATCTGATTTCTTCATTATAACTTGTTCAAAGATAGAACCACTTAAATTGGCTCCTATTAATTTTGTTCCATTCAACGTAGCTTTTGTCAAATCTACTTTTTGAAGATCAATTCCATTCAAAACACGTTTTGATAAAACCATTCCTTTTAAATTGATACCTTTTAAATCTAAAGTAGGAATCGCTTTTTTATATTTTGCGGCACCACTTTCAAGTAATTTATTGAATGTTGTAACTTTTTTTGTTTGCCGTGTGCTGCGTCCTCTTGCTGTCGCTTGTATTTTTTTAACAGATTTAGTGCGGGGACTATCACTATCAACACCACCTCTAAGTTTTCTATTATTTTTTTTTATTTTTACCTTTGTTATTTTATTTTTATATACTTTGCTTTTACTTTTATTTTTCATATATATATTTAATAGATAAAAACATATATATATACATATATATATATATACATATATATGTATATATATATATTTTTTCTCTGTTTTCTAAATAATCTACATTTATAATAAATATTATTGTCTTGCATAAAAAATTGATTTTTAATTATTTTAATTTAATTATTAAAATAATTTTTAAAATGGAGTTTAAAGTTTCTAATTATGAAGATGTTCTTGAATATTTACCTGATAATTCAAAACAAGTTATTAAAAAAAATCCATATAATATTACTAAAAATATTATAAAAGAAATTCATACATATTGTAAAAATAAAAAAACTACTACTTTTGTTGTATCATTATCTGGAGGGGTTGATTCTATGGTAATAGCATCTATTATACATTTTCTTGGATATAAAACTATATGTATTCACATTAATTATAATAATCGCGAAGAGAGCGAGAAAGAATCAGAATTTGTTATAAAATGGTTAGAATTAAATAATATTCAATATGTATTTGAAAATATCGAACACATAAAAAGAGGAACTATTAATAGAAATTACTATGAAGAACAAACAAAAAATATTAGATTTGATTTATATAAAAAAACATTTGCTGATTATCCAGAATCAAAAAATACAGTAATGCTTGGACATCATAAAGATGATGTAATTGAAAATGTTTTTAATAATGTATGTAGGGGACGTAATATATTAGAGTTACCAGTAATGGCTATGGAAAATGAAATTAATGGGGTTATTATAGCACGACCGATGATAAATTTATTTAAACAAGAAGTATTTGATTTTGCCCATGAAAATAATATACCATATTTCAAAAATACTACACCAGAATGGTGTATGAGAGGAATATTTAGATATAAATTATATCCATTACTATGTAAAAGCTATGTAAATTTACCAAATAATTTATTAAAAATTGGAGAGCAATCAAATGAATGGAATAGTATAATACAAGAAAAAGTAATAAATCCATTTCTTGAAAAAGTAGAATATTTGAATCATTCTTTCATAATTAATATTACTGAATATGAAAATATGCCATTCTCATTTTGGAATGTAGTATTAGCAAAATTATATCATAGTTATAGTCGCTCTTGTCCTTCAAGTAAAAGTATTCATGGTTTTATTCAATACATTAAAATTAATATTGATAATACTAGATTAATAAAAAAATTTAAATTATCAAATGATTCTACTTGTATATTTCAAGATAAAATAATTAGTGTAGAATTCTATTAAAATAATTTAACTATATATATAATATGCTTTTAAATAAATTAAATTATGACATAATAGAAGCAATATTTAATAATTTACATGAGAGAAAAGATGTATATAATTTTTTATTAATTAATAAATATTTTAATGATTTTAAGAATAATTTTAATTGTAAAATAATAAAAATTATTTTATTAATTCAAAATTGGTTTCATAGTAAATATATAAAAGAAATGGAAATAATTGGAATAATGTTATGTTGTAAACAATTTTTAGATACTATAAATGATAATGATAAAAAATTATTAAAACATATTTTACATAATAAGAATGATAGTATATTAATTAATAATAATTTACATAAAGAAATTATTCATAAAAAATATAAGTATAGAAAAAGAAATCGTTCCTATAGATTGACAGCTTATAATATTATCGATATTTGCTTTTCTAACGTTTTAAATATGATTTAAATATATAACTTTATTATTAATAGATGACGCGAATTTTATATTTATCATATTTGTTTTCTAATTTTATTAGTATTTTTTCATTTTCTGTTCCATATTATTATAATCCAGATATCCATAATTTTGGAAATATTGGAATTGGAGGTAAAATTCATGCTGAAATAGGACCATTATTTATAAAAATAATAAATAATATCCGATATGATGGAAGAGATATTAGAAGTGAAATTATGGAGCCATATAAAAATAAAAAAATAATTGATTTATGTTGTGGAACAGGATTATCTACTTTAGAAAATAATTTAGGAATTGATACAAGTAATGAGATGTTAAGTGTGGCAAGAAGATATAATAATAAATCTAATTTTAAATATGGAAATGCGGAATTTTTTGGTAATGATAAAGAATTTGATATAGCAACCTGTTTTTTTTCATTTCACGAAATGCCTAATTATGCTCATTTAAATATTATTAAAAATTGTAAACGGATAGCAAGAGAAGAAATTATTATTGTTGATATTTCTCCAAAATATACCCCATCAAATATTATGTTATCTGGAGAGCCTTATTTATTAAATTATCTAGATACAATAGATAATATATTAAAAGATTTTAACAAAACTACCTATATTGAAAACAGAGTGTGTATTTGGAAATTAAAACTATAAATATATATTTTAAAATCACTCTTCGTTTCTCTTTACAAATAAATAGAAAAAAATTAAAGTAAAAAAAATTGAAATGCCTTTTTTATATAATGTATAAGTATCAACTATATCAAAATCACAATGGATACTTTCAATATTAGTGAGTTTATGAACAAAGAAATGAAGGAGCACGAACGCGAGCATGCTGATTATATCAAGGTAAAAGCTTACTATGGCCTCCAAAGAAAAAGAACTTATCAAGAAATGATAGAAGAAAGGTTGGATATTAAATCTCCACATCCAAGTGAGTTACCCATGGCGAGCGCAAAAATTTTTAATAAAAATTAACTTTATATAATGCAAGATGGGGTTATTTAAAAAGTCAAAAAAAATAAAAAATGATAAATATCGTATATTAGAAACATACAACACAAAAAGAGCACATGAAGAGATGATTTGGAAATCAGGAGGTGGAATATGGAATACTCTACAACATGCTATTGATGATATATATAAATATGATGATATTATTGAAGAGTTAAAAATTACAATTGATAACAAAAACAAGGAAATTTTTTTTATGGAGAAAAAAATAGTAGAATTATCAACAAACTATGAATACAAAGATGAAGCTATTCATATTAAAATCAATTATTCATTATTAAAACATAAAATTATGAAATATCTTATATTCAAATATTTTTCTATTTTTATAAATAATTTTTTTTACTTTTTATCTTTATTACAGCAAACCAATTAGATCACCCTCAGGAACTAGATTTAACCTCTTTTTACCCTTTTTTATTTTTAATTTAATATTTTCACTTTGTAGAATTTCTATTTGTGTATTAAGTTTTTCTATTTCATCATCTTTATATTTACATTCTTCATTCTTGTTATATAATTGTTTTTTTAGTTCCCGTATTTGTTTTTCCATTAATTTAATTATTTCAGCTGAAGAGCTATATGCTCCATAATTTTGTTTAAAATCATCATTATATTTTTTTAAATATTGTTCGTGTTTATTACTTTTACAATGTTGATTAATAAACTGACTTCTCTTTCCTTTTGTATATTCTACACCACAACATCTAAAAGACCGATTACCATATTTTATTTTTATTTCACTGTTATTCATATCTCTGTAACAATTATTTACATCATCAAACTGAGGTTCATATACCTCAATTGTTTCACAAATTGGATAATTCTCCATAATTATTTTATAAAATTTATTTTATTTATTTTTATTTTACAACTATTTTACTTTCAATTTTATTAAAATATCAATTGATAAAACCAATTGGAAAAATCTAGAAAAAAAATACATGCTATTACTCGTCCTGCTCCTACAGAAAGAGCTAGACTTATTAGATATATACGCAGTCAATAATTATGCTCTTTCGACATTATAGTTCAATCGTTTTTTTGTATTATTTAAAATTCTTTTATGTTCTTTGATAATAGGTAAATATTTTAAATCAATTTCCTTTTTCTTTAACTTTAACTCGGATACTCTTTCAGGTAACGCGTCATACATAAATAGTTCCAAAAGATTACATAGTTCATTATAGTCTTTTTTATATGTATAAAGTTCTGTTTCTTGTTGTATTTTCAAAACAGCATTATCAACTGTTTTCACTTGATAACTAGAGTACATAACACTTTGAATGCGCACCAATAACTTAATATTTATAACAAAGTAATTAATATTAATTTCAATTTTTATTTTGTTTATTTTTTTTAGTTTTTTTCTTTTTTGTAATTTTCTTCCTTACATTTTTTGTTTTATAAACAATTTTACATTTATTTTTATATTTTTTCTTAGTTTTTTTATTAATTACCTTTTTATTTTTGTTTTTTGTTTTTTTTCTACCTCCAAATGATATTGGACTTCCTGGTCTATCATATTGTCTTTCATTTAAACGTTGTCTTTTACCTTGTGATGTTTCTTTTTTTATTGGGGGTGAAGGAGGAGTTTGTGGAAGTGGACGAGGAATTTTTGAAGGTAGAGGAGTTTGTAGAGGTGGTGAAGTATCTATATCCATATCTGTTGTTAAATTGGTTTGAACTGTTAAATTAGGAACAGGACTAGAAGAAGCAGCAGGAGCAGGAATATCTTCAGAAGAAGAAGCAGCAGGATCAGAAGGAGCATCTTCTAGTTTTGCTTCTAATAATACAGATATATCTTGATTGTTTTCTGGATTTACAAAATAATCTAATTTTTCTAATAATTTATTTGTATATATTTCATAATTATCTATTTCTTGATACATATTTGGAAGTTTATTACTATCATCTAAATAATATAATAATTCTTCAGAATATAGATTATTAATTTCCTTATCAGATATTGACTCGGGAATTATATCATTATAATCTGGTAATAAAATATTACCTATAATTTTATTTAAAAAATCTATTAATTCTTGTTCTTTTTTCTTTAAAATATATGGTAATAGATATGGGTTACAGTAAATATAAGGATATAGTAATGAATAACAATATAATTTATTATACTCATTATCCTGAAAATCAACACCATCAATTTTTTTTGTTCCTCCAGTTTGATCTTTATCTCTACTAGATACTGATATATAATTAGCAACTCCATCTTGAAATATTATAGAATCAAAACAATCATTGTCCCAAGTAAAAAATTGTTTTTCAATTAATAATTTTTTAGGAAAAACATAGAATTTACCTGATATTATTGCTCGATTTTTACCTCTATAAACAAAAATACTTATGGCTTGTAAAGACTGAACTATATTTCTAAACAGTTCAACAGATGTTTCTGTTAATTCTTTATAATCACTTTTTAAATCAATACCGCTTAAAACTGTTGTTATAAATTCAGATTCTAAGTATTCTTTTAATTGATCTAAAAATAGATTTGCGTTACCTATACACTTAATGATATTTTCAAAT
>Ga0228627_1000987_pt1 | contig 15751 bp, 17 predicted proteins | sample 33DmetaG_FD_190483 | JGI IMG/M metagenome (GOLD analysis project Ga0228627, IMG submission 190483) | Seawater microbial communities from Monterey Bay, California, United States - 33D | ecosystem: Environmental > Aquatic > Marine > Coastal | place: USA: California | collected 2016-09-28 | reverse complement strand
TTAAAAAAACCTTCAATCAATGAATCTAATTTTTATGGGATTCAACAACATTCTTGTCTCTGTATTTACAACAAGGGTCTATTTGATTGTAAGCATGATCTTTTGCTCTAATACCTTTAGTGTCATGACCAACAGCAGCTATATTTTGTTGAATAATTTTTGTAGCTGTTTTATTTTCATCTATGATAAGGGAAAGCTGATGTGTTTTAAGATCCCATGATGCAAACTTTACCCCCTTGGAATTTAATGCCGCTTTTTCAATACGTTTTTTGCACATCATACAGACTCCGTCAACTTCAATTGCAATTTTTGAATTCTTTTTTTTCTTTTGTGCTTCTGCAGAAAATCCTATCAACAGTAGGCAAAGTATAAGGATGATTTTTTTCATTTTAATCTATTTTAAATCGTAAACCGCTATATAACATTCTTCCAAAAATAGGTGCATAAATAATTGTTGAATCAAAATTTTCACCAAAAGGATTATCAGCTGCTAAAATAGGGTTTTTCTGTTTCAAATTTGTTAAATTTTCACCTCCAACATACAACTCAAACTTTTTAGAGAAAACTTTAGTTACTTGTAAATTAAACAAACTATAGGAATTTGAATAATCTCCTAGTTGATATTGCAAGGGGTTCATTGATGTGTTTGGTAATCGTTGTTCTCCGATAAGATTAAAAGTCATATCAAATTTCCATTGATTATTTAATTTTAATTGCTTGGTCTCGTATGAGATATTTGCAAAAAAACGATGATTTGGAGTCAAAGGTTTTGATAATTTACCTGAAGTATAATCAGTTTGAATATCATAATATTTATAGGCCAAACGAAGGTTTAAGTAATCATTAATGAAATAATTAATTTCAGTCTGAAAACTATTTGCATAGCTATCACCTTCTAAATTATAAAAGGAAATTCTTTGTGCATTTTCCCAATCTACTACAACTTGGTTTTGAAAATGAGTCCTATAAAAGTCTAATGAAATATCTCCTTTTCTATCAAAAAGATTAAATCCTTGTAAATATGATACCCCATAATTCCATGCAACCTCTGGATCTAACCCATAAATTTTACCTCCAGAAGATTGAATATCAATCTGTCTACTACTTGCAAATAGTTGTTGGTTTTCTGCAAATATATTTGCACTTTTTCTACCCTGTCCAATAGATGCTCTTAATACTCCTTTTTCCCAAGGAACAAATCTCAGATGAACCCTAGGCGTTACAAAAGTTCCTAATAAATTATGGGTATCTATTCTCATTCCAGCTGTAAGACTAAAGTTATCTAAATTATCATAAGCATATTCAAAAAAACCTCCAAAAGAATTCTCATTCCTAGTGAAATTTATCAAATTTACAAACTCATTATAAGCATCATAAGTGAAATTTAATCCCGTAGTAAATTTATTTCTTGTATCTCCTATTATTGAATTAAACAATAAATTAGAATAAATACTTTGATGTTGAATATCATAGGTTTTTAAACCAAAATAAGAATCTTGCTCGTGATTACTATACGCAAATTGAAATCCAAAACTTTGAAAAGGAAGCTCAGGAAAAACATATCCTAACTTTAAAGAAGATTCAAACCGTTTGGTGTCGATTTCTCCTCCCCAAATATTAGTTACTCCTTTATCTATAGTAGGATTAAAATTAATTTCTCCTGTTTGTTTTGCATCATTCATATAACGAACATTAATAAAGCTTACCCAGCCTTTTTCTGCGTCTAAATATTGCCACCTATTCATTACATTAATTTGATTTGTAAGCGGATTGTCTAGAAACCCATCTTTATTTCTATCAAATTTTTGACCTCTATAATCACCATGAATATAAACTCCTGTTTGCCATTTTTCAGATATTTTATGATTAAAATGTGTATTTAGTTCTAATCTACCCCCTAACGATCCGTATGCATTTAAAAAAAATCTTTTATCCGTTAGGGGTTTTACTAATTCTGCATTAATTTGTCCAGAGATACTCTCATAACCGTTTATTACACTACCTGCACCTTTAGTTATTTGTATACTTTCTACCCAAGTCCCTGGTGTAAATGTGAGTCCAAAAACTTGTGCAGCCCCACGAATTAAAGGAATATTCTCTTGTGTAATGAGTAAATAAGGACTTTTTAAACCTAGCATTTGAATTTGACGCGTTCCAGTTAAAGCATCTGAAAAATTAACATCTATAGATGGATTGGTTTCAAAACTTTCTGCTAAATTACAGCAGGCTGCCTTTAGTAATTCATCACTATTTACCGTAAAAACATTTTGTGTTTGAATAAAAGATCTTTGAGTTGCCTTCTTCTTACTTTTTAAGGTTACTTCTTCTAATTCATTCTCTAATGTTATAAAATGATGTATAGGCTCTAAATCAGTAATAACAAGTGTATCTGTCTTATAACCAACATAACTTACTACGAGCTTCTTATAGTTTTTCTGGTAAGGAATTTGAAACCACCCTTTTTCATCTGTTGTTGTTCCTACAGAGGTATTTAACCAAAAAACATTTGCACCAAAAACTCCTAAATTATTTTTAGGATTATTTTTATCCATAATCATTCCGGTTAATGTTTCTTGAGAGAATAAGAATAATGGTAAAAATAAAAGTATAGTAACGACGATAATTCTTTTCATTGTATTGTATTTAATTTTGAATAATAATTAGACGAGTTATCACCAAAAAAGATGATAATGTTGTGTTATTATTTTAAACTAAATAAGAAAAGTTTGATGTAAAACCCGAATATCTTTAGCTATATCAGGTGGAGAAAAGTCTTTGTAATATTTTAATTTAAGAGAGCTATTTTTATAAAATACAGAATAACAGGATGCTTCTGGCAAAGAAGTTTCTATATCTGTATTTTGCAGATTTATAAGTTTTTCTTTATTAAATATTGATGATTGAAGAAGGGTTATTTGATCTTTACAACAATTATTTTTTTTAAATACTGAAATATTTGAGGACATATCTATTTCGTCCATCCCACAGTTATCAGCATCTCCAAAATAAGACACATCCATTAACCTACTTCCACAGAAATGCTCATCTATTGTAAAAGACATAGATGAAAACATCACTATAAATGATAGGATTGTTGCGCTTATATTCCTGATAATCATTTTCATTATTTTACAAATTTACAACAGAAATTTTTAAAAATATGTTAAACTATTAATTAGGTCTATTATGATAGTAAAACGCAGGGATAAGAATTAATAAAAAAAGAGGATGAATTATAAACCTACGAACATAGAAAGAAAAAAGATACCCTTCTTCTAAATTATTTCTGATAGAAATGAAAAAAATTATTATAAGAAAAATAAAGGCTACTGTAAAAAAGAATAGTAAAAAATTTATCATTTTTTTATTTCTAAAAATCAGGTAAATGATTCCTATTGAAATTAAAGAATTAAGAGTGTATCTGTAAAAAAGGTTAATGAGCAATTGCCATCTATTTATTGAAGGGATTTCTCTGTATAAATATTCATTTTGAAAATAGCTATTTAACGGATCATAAAATAACTCAAGCTCAAAAGCTCTGACAAAAAACAAAAGTCCAAAAAAGAATAAAATAAGTACTATTCGAAATATAATTCTCATTTTTTATAATTTGAAAATTTATGAACCCAAACAATCCAGAGTAGAAAAGTAGTTCCATAAATTATGAGTGGAAAAACAATATTGTGTAATACATCTTGATAATGTTGATATTCATAAATCATTGCAGTTAAAAATGAAATTCGTACAATATTGACTCCATAAATAATTATACTTCCAATTACACCAAAAATAATTGTCTCCTTAATCCCTCCTCGAAACGCTACAATAAATGCTATAAATAAAATAATAATACTGATTGAATTACAACCCTCTATAACCCTTGAAACGTATGTGTTATTTAAAATAACTTTCATAGACATTTCATCTGTATGCTGCAATGTTTCAACTTCATAATCAAATAAGGATAACAAAGTCTTTGTTTGATTTGCCACAGTTTTAGTAATGGGTGAACAAGAAAATACACCTTCTTTCTGCTGAGTTTTATTTAGATAGAAAGAATAAGTTCCAAATAGAATAAAATAAGTAACAAAAAATCTTATCAAAAAAAGAACAGTATTTCTTTGTCCTTTCATAAAGAATTTGAATTAATTTTACATAATCTTTTCATAGAACGTAAATATAAAGAAAACATGAATATTAATTTTATAAAAGAAAATATAGTCAATATTGTATCCTCTAAGAAAACAACCTCATTAAAGCAACAAGCTATTTGTGATTTTTTAGAAAATCAAATATCCTATTATCATTGGGTTGGTTTTTATTTCAAAAATGGTGATAAGCAAGAATTGAAATTAGCTGAATTTACTGGAGAGCCAACAGATCATACCATTATCCCTTTTGGTAAAGGAATTTGTGGGCAGGTAGCACTGAGCAACAAAAATTTTGTTGTTCAAGACGTTACTGAACAAGAAAATTATATTTCTTGTGGGTGGAAAGTGAAATCAGAAATTGTAATTCCTATTTTTGTTGATGGTGAAAATATTGGTCAAATAGACATCGATTCACATGATTCTAATCCATTCTCAGAACATGACGAACTATTATTAGAATTTGTTTGTGCTAAAGTTGCTGAACTTCATAAAAATTGAACTCACTAATACATAAGTAAATTCTCATAAAAATCTATTTCACTAAAAATAGGTAGTTTAAAATTTACCTATTTATTGGTATTGTTTCTGAAAATCTTAAAGATTATTTTTACATTAAAAACACCCCCTTTTATCATGAAAAAATATAGAAAAATTAGTTCTCTTTTAAAATTATTGAATAAAAAAAAGAAATTAGAAAAATCCAAAAAAGACTATAATCTTCTTGTAGAATCTTTTACAAAAAAAATTTATTCACAATTGTAGTATAAGTTTCTTTATTTCAAATTAGTTTCTGTTGTTTTAGCAACTCACTTTTAGTAGATTTGTGTGCTTAACTAAGCACACAAAATGAGCAATCTAAAAATTATCCAATCTGCATTAATTTCCGTATTTCACAAAAATGGCCTAAGGCCAATAGTTGAAGAGTTACACAAAAATAATGTCACTATATACTCAACAGGAGGTACAGAGAAATTTATCAAAGAATTAGGAATTCCTGTTATTCCTGTAGAGGATGTTACCTCTTATCCCTCAATTTTAGGTGGTAGAGTAAAAACATTACACCCAAAAGTTTTTGGAGGAATCTTAAATAGACAAGATCATCAAGGAGATATTTCAGAAATGAAAGCATATGAAATTCCACAGATTGATCTTGTGATTGTTGATTTATATCCATTTGAAAAAACTGTGGTCTCTGGGGCATCAGAACAAGAAATTGTTGAAAAAATTGATATTGGTGGTATTTCTCTTATTAGAGCCTCTGCAAAAAATTTTAAAGATACTTTTACCATCTCATCGATGGATCAATATGAAGAATTTTTAAAACTCTACAAATTAAATAATGGGGCTTCAACTCTTGAAGAAAGGAAAAAGTTTGCTGCAAAATCTTTCAATATTTCTTCTCACTATGATACTGCTATTTTTAATTATTTTAATGAAGATGAAGTTGTGTATAAGGCAAGTGAATTAAATTCAAAAACTTTACGTTATGGTGAAAATCCTCACCAAAAGGGATATTTCTTTGGTGATTTAGAAGCTATGTTTGATAAACTTCATGGTAAAGAGTTAAGCTACAATAATCTATTGGATGTTGACGCTGCTGTAAATTTGATGAATGAATTTATATCCGAAGATCCAACATTTGCTATTTTAAAGCATAATAATGCTTGTGGTTTTGCTCAAAGAGAAACAATTTGCAAGGCATATGTTGATGCATTAGCTGGCGATCCAGTTTCCGCTTTTGGAGGTGTCTTGATTTCAAATACTGAAATTGATTTGGCTACCGCAAATGAAATTCACCAACTTTTTTGCGAAGTAGTTATAGCACCCTCTTATGAACAAGAAGCTCTTGCAATTTTAAAAGGCAAAAAGAATAGAGTGATTCTAATTCAAAAAGGTTTTGAATTACCCAAACAAATTGTTAGGACCTCATTAAATGGATTATTAATCCAAGATAAAGATGATAAAACAGATGCTTTAGAAGACTTATCTTATGCAACTAACAACAAACCAACAGACAAAGAATTAGAAGATCTATTGTTTGCTTCAAAGATATGTAAGCACACTAAATCAAACACCATTGTACTAGTTAAAAACAAGCAATTATTGGCTAGTGGAACTGGACAAACAAGCAGAGTTGATGCTTTAAGACAAGCAATAGAAAAAGCTATAAATTTTAATTTTAATCTCGAAGGAGCGGCTATGGCTAGTGATGCTTTTTTTCCTTTTCCTGACTGTGTAGAAATTGCTGATAAAGCTGGAATTACAAATGTAATTCAGCCAGGCGGTTCAATTAAAGACCAATTAACCATTGATTATTGCAATAAAAATAATGTTTCCATGGTAATGACTGGCACCAGACATTTTAAACATTAAAAATCAATGTAATTACTAGCTTATTTTTATTAAATTTGTAAGTAATCACACACATTTAGAAAATTAATCATTTTATGGGCTTTTTTGATTTCATGACAGAAGACATTGCCATCGATCTAGGAACGGCAAATACACTTATTATTCATAATGGTAAGGTTGTGATAGATAGCCCATCTATTGTTGCAAGAAATAGAGTTACTGGAAGAATTATTGCTACTGGCAAGGAAGCTAATTTAATGCAAGGTAAAACGCATGAAAATATAAAGACAATTCGCCCACTAAAGGATGGTGTAATTGCAGACTTTCAAGCATCCGAAGAAATGATTAAGGAATTTGTAAAAAAAATTCCTGCTATAAAAAAGAAGCTTTTCCCACCAGCACTCAGAATGGTAATTTGTATTCCTTCTGGCATAACCGAAGTTGAAAAAAGAGCGGTCCAAGATTCCGCTAGGCATATGAACGCCAAAGAAATATATTTAATATATGAACCAATGGCTGCTGCAATTGGGGTTGGTATCGATATCATGGAACCTAAAGGAAATATGATTATAGATATTGGTGGTGGAACAACTGAAATTGCAGTAATAGCTTTGGCTGGTATAGTTTGTGATCAGTCTGTAAAGGTAGCAGGTGATTTATTTACTAATGATATCATGTATTATATGAGGACTCAACATAACCTCTATGTTGGAGACACCACGGCTGAAAAAGTAAAAATAAATATTGGTGCAGCCACAGAAGACTTAGATAATCCACCAGAAGATATGTTAGTTCAGGGTAGAGATTTGCTTAGTGGGAAGCCAAAACAAGTACAGGTTTCTTTCAGAGAAATAGCAAAAGCATTAGATAAATCAATTTTGAGAATTGAAGATGCTGTTATGGAAACTCTCTCTAAAACCCCTCCAGAATTAGCTGCCGACATTTACAACACTGGAATTTACCTTGCTGGAGGAGGTTCTATGTTGAGAGGTTTAGACAAACGTCTCTCAAGAAAAACAGACTTACCAGTTTACATTGCTGAAGACCCGCTTAGAGCTGTTGTAAGAGGAACTGGAATAGCCCTGAAAGAATTAGATAAATACAAAAGTGTCTTAATGAAATAATCACAGACATCTTTACTTCTTATGCAACAACTCATCTATTTTATTCAGAAGTATCGGTATTTTTTATTTTTTTTGCTTTTAGAATTTATAGCAATTAATTTAGTAGTTAATAATCGTAGTTTCCATAAAAGTAAATTTGTGAACTCTGCCAATTCATTTACAGGCGGATTTTACAATAAAATAAATTCTTTTACTGATTATTTACATCTTAGTAAGGAAAACCTTTTACTTTTAAACGAAAATTTAGTATTAAAAAATAAAGTTCAGAAACTTTCGCAATTGATAGCTGAAATTAAGTCAAAAAAGTTTGATGATACCATCAGTTTTAAACAAAGATTTTATTTTATTGAAGGTAAAATAGAAAAAAATCAATTTGGTGGGAACTATAATTTCTTAACTATTAATTTAGGGAAAAATGATAGTATATCAAACGAAATGGCTGTAATTAACTCTAAAGGAATTGTAGGTATTACAGAGCATGTATCAAATAATTACTCACGAGTTCAATCTATTTTAAACAGAAATAGTAAAATTAATGCCAGACTAAAAAATAGCTCATATTTTGGTAGTTTAATGTGGAACGGTATTGATTATAATATTTTACAACTATTAGATATTCCTAGACAAGCAATCATAAAAAACGGGGATACAATTGTAACTGGCGGTATGTCAACAATTTTTCCTGCTGGAATACCTATTGGAAAAGTAATTGACACTGAAGAAGAGGCTTCAATAAAAAGGATTGTAAATATTGAACTTTTTAATGACATGAGTAATCTGAAAAATATTTATGTAATTAAAGATTTTGATAAACATGAAATAATGAATCTTGAAAACAACAGCAATGAATAAAATACGAGTATTTATTTGGACTGTTTTGATTCTATTTCTCCAAATATTGGTGTTTAATAACATTAATTTTTCAGGTAATATTAACCCATATTTATACATCACATTTATTTTTTTATTCCCCTTAAACAAAAATAGATTCATCATTTTATTTTGTGCTTTTTTATACGGCTTAACATTAGATTTTTTCTCTGATACTGGCGGAATACATGCTGCATCTCTATTAATTATAGCATTCCTACGTTTATATTTTATTAAACTATTTTTTAAAAAAAACAATATTGATTACCTCCTATTTGATCTTCATACAGAAACATTTGGACAGGTCTTTAATTATGTTGTAACCATGACTATTATTCACCATTTTGTATTGTTTTCACTAGATAATTTTAGTTTTCAAAATATGGGAACAGTTTTATTAAATACCTTGTACTCAAGTGTTTTTACTTTGATTCTTTATTTTGCAGGTTCTTATATACTAAGAGAAAAACAACTTAATTAACTATGAAAAGAAGTTTTTTACTATATTTTTTAATTTCTGTAATAGGAGTACTATTTATTGGGAGATTATTTCAATTACAAATATTGAAAAGTCGTAACTATAATCCTGTAAAAAATTCTGCTGTAAAAGTTATGTTTGATTTTCCAGAGAGAGGTTACATATACGATAGAAATGGTGAATTGTTAGTAGCTAATCAATTATCATATGATGTAACTATTGTTCCAAATGAGGTCATCCCTCTAGATACCATTGAACTGTGCTCGTTGTTGAAAATAACCAAAGAAGATTTTTTAAAAAGATTTAAAAAAGCTGTGAATTATGCCCCTTGGCTAGAGTCTGTTTTTCTTAAACAACTTGCTAAGGAAGATTTTGCTTTTCTTCAAGAAAAATTACACAAATTTCAGGGGTTTAATATCCAAAAAAGAATCATACGAAATTATCCCATAAAATCAGCAGCAAATATTTTAGGGTATATTAATGAAGTAAACGAAATAGTTGCTAAGAATGATGATTACTATGAGCAAGGAGAGTTAATCGGAAAAGCAGGGGTTGAAGCCCAATATGAAAAGGTACTTAGAGGAAAAAAAGGAAAAAAATATTTTAGAAGAGATCGGCTAAATAAAATTATGGGAACTTTTAAAAATGGTATTTACGATTCTTTGCCTGTAAACGGAAAAGACATTACACTTACTATAGATAGTAACCTACAACAATATGGAGAGTCATTAATGAAAGGAAAAAGGGGTGGCATCATAGCACTTGAACCCTCTAGCGGTGAGATTCTTGCACTAATAACAGCGCCAAGCTATGATCCTAATATGATGGTAGGACGTTTACGATCTCCTAATTCTGTAAAACTGCTTGGTGACACAATCAATAAACCAATGTATGATAGGGGCTTAAAAGGAACTTATGCTCCAGGTTCTCCTTTCAAACTAATTAATGCTTTAATTGGTCTTCAAGAGGGAGTTATAAATGAAAATAGCCATTTTTATTGTAATGGAGGCTATCGTTATGGAAACCGAAAGAAGGAGTTTATGAAATGTCATTGTGATATTTTTGGGAAACCAATTGAATTACATTCAGCAATTTCAAAATCTTGTAACAGTTATTTTGCAAATACCTACAAAAGAATTATTGAAAAAAACAACACCCCAATTGAAGGCATGAATAATTGGAGTTCTCATGTTAGAAGTTTTGGTTTAGGTAACTATTTAGGGTATGATCTACCTGAAGGCGATAAAGGATTAATTCCAAATGGAGATTATTATAGCAGAATGTATAAGTATAAATGGAATGCCTCAACAAATATTTCAAATGCAATAGGGCAAGGAGAAGTACTAACAACCCCCATACAACTGGCAAATGTTACTGCAGCAATTGCTAATAGAGGTTTTTTCTTTACTCCTCACGTAGTAAAAAATATTGACAATAAAATAATAAGTGATTCAGTATATATGCACCCAAAACAAACCTCTATTGATAAGGAGCATTTTGAACCAATAATTGAAGGGATGCATGAAGTGTTTAAAACTGGAACAGCTAGTTGGGTTAATATAAAGGGTATTGATATTGTTGGTAAAACTGGGACATCAGAAAATTTCATGAAGGTTGACGGAAAAAAAATTAAATTACCCGATCACTCAATCTTAGTTGCATTTGCACCTAAAAACAATCCTAAAATTGCAGTTGCTGTATTTATTGAAAACGGAGGGTTTGGTTCTACTGTGGCAGCACCAATAACAAGTCTTTTAATTGAAAAGTATTTAACAGGACAAGTAAAAAGAAAATGGATCGAAGATCGAATGTTAGCTACGGATTTAAGTTCAATATATCAAAGTCAAATTAAAGAACCTAATAAAGTTGAGGCAGGAACAAAATAATATTTTTTTAGGTATCGATTGGCTCCTAGTATTCTTTTTCATAATACTAGTAGGCTTTGGCTGGATAAATATTTTTGCTGCTACCTATTCAGAGGAAAGTATCCAAATTTTTGATTTTTCTACAAAATACAGCAAACAACTACTATGGATTTTATTGAGTATTCCACTCATTATATTGATTCTCTTTATTAATGCTAAATTTTTTCAGCAATTTGCCAGTATTTTTTTCATCTTGTCATTATTCTCATTAATTGGTTTGTTTTTTTTTGGAACAGAAATTAACGGGGCAAAATCATGGTATCGATTCGGAAGTATCGGTATTCAGCCATCAGAATTTGCCAAAGCATTTACTGCGCTAGCACTAGCAAAATTATTAAGTGATAGAAAATATAACTTAAACATAATAAAAAATCAACTCAAAGCTTTCATCATTATTTTTTTACCGGCATCTTTAATTGCTCTTCATGATCCTGGTTCTGCAATCATATATTTAGCTTTCTTTTTTGTTTTAAATAGAGAGGGCTTAACATTAGCATATATTATTCTTGGATGTGTTTCTATACTGTTATTTGTTCTTACAATCTTATTAGGGGTCAAAATAATTATCGGTTATCTTTTTATTTTAATAACTCTATACATGCTATATAACATCTATAGAAATAAACGTTTTTTAAAATTTAATTGGACTAAGATTTTAGGGATGTACTTAATTTCTTTCCTTTTTATTTTTTCTGCAGATTATTCGTATAATCATGTTTTAAAAAAGCACCAAAGAGATAGATTTGAGGTAATACTCGGAAAAACATCAGATACAAAACAAATTGGTTATAATTCAAATCAATCTATGCAAACTATTAGTTCAGGAAAATTTTGGGGGAAAGGATTTCTAGAAGGCGACAAAACCAAAGGAGATTTTGTTCCTGCTCAAGACACAGATTATATATTTAGTGTTGTTGGGGAAGAATGGGGATTTATTGGATCAAGCCTTTTAATTCTTGTTTTTATATCACTTCTTTTTAGAATAATCTACAGAGCAGAAAAACATGCTAATAAATTTGGGAGAATATATGGCTATGGTGTTGCTTCAATTTTATTTTTTCACTTAATTGTAAATATAGGAATGGTTATTGGTCTCATCCCTACTGTTGGCATACCACTTCCATTCCTAAGTTACGGAGGATCCTCCCTTTGGGGTTTTACTTTATTACTATTTATTTTTATAAAATTAGATGCTCAAAAAAGTTACGATTGGTAAATAACTTTTGATAAGCCAAAAAAAAACGCTCTGATAGTATCAGAGCGCTTATTATGGTTTTAGTAATCTATACAATTAAAGTGTAGCTACTTGTTTTGTTAATTTAGACTTTAAATTAGCTGCTTTATTTTTATGAATAATATTGTTTTTAGCTAACTTATCTAACATAGAAGTTACCTTTAACAACATTCCTTCTGCCTCTTTCTTATCGGAAGATGCTCGAAGATCTCTAACAGCATTACGTGTAGTTTTATGCTGATGTTTGTTACGCAATCTTTTCGTTTCGTTACTTCTTATTCTTTTTAATGCTGACTTATGATTTGCCATTTCTAAAATGTTTTTTTTATAAAAATTGTAGTCCGTACGGGAATCGAACCCGTGTTACCAGGATGAAAACCTGGCGTCCTAACCCCTAGACGAACGGACCAAATGCAATCTTATAAAAAATATTTATCCCGATTGCGGATGCAAATATACAACGTTTTTAAAATTGTACAATATTTTTTTACAAAATTTAATATGCCTTGGCAAACAAGACTTTTCTTGACGATTTTTCTCCAGTTAAAACACAAGTACCCACCTCTTCTTTTGCCTTATTTGGTATACATCTTATCGTAGCTTTGGTTAATTCTTTAATCTTATTTTCTGTCTCTATGGTTCCATCCCAATGAGCAGACACAAAACCACCTTTATTCTCTATAACTTCTTTGAACTCTTCGAAAGAATTCACATCAGTAATGTGATTATTCCTGAAAGAAAGCGCCCTATTAAATAAATTTTGCTGAATTTCTTCAAGAAGCTCACAAATATATTCTGATAATTGGCCTTGAGGGATTGTTTGTTTTTCCAGAGTATCTCTTCTAGCCACCTCTGCAGTATTATTTTCCATATCTCTATTGCCAATTGCAATTCTCACAGGAACCCCTTTTAACTCATATTCTGCAAATTTAGCACCAGGCCTAAAGGTATCTCTGTCATCAAATTTTACTGAAATATTCTTTTCTCTAAGTGACTTCACTATTATTTTTACTTTCTCTGAGATTAGTGTTAATTGATCCTCTCCTTTGTAGATTGGAATAATAGCAACCTGAATAGGAGCTAATCTAGGAGGTAATACCAATCCAAGATCATCAGAATGTGTCATTATTAAACCACCTATTAAGCGAGTAGAAACCCCCCAAGAGGTTGCCCACACATATTCTTGCTTTCCCTCTTTTGAAGTATACTTTACATCAAAAGCTTTAGCAAAATTTTGTCCTAAAAAATGTGATGTTCCAGCTTGAAGTGCTTTACCATCTTGCATTAATGCCTCTATAGTGTATGTTTCCTCTGCTCCTGCAAAGCGTTCACTTTCCGACTTAAACCCTTTTACAACTGGCATAGCCATAAATTCTTCCGCAAACTTAGCATATACATCTTGCATTAGCTTGGACTCAACGAGGGCCTCATTTTTTGTTGCATGAGCTGTATGCCCTTCTTGCCATAAAAACTCAGCCGTTCTCAAAAACAATCTTGTTCTCATTTCCCAACGAACTACATTGGCCCATTGATTAATCAATAATGGTAAATCTCTGTAGGACTGAATCCATCCTTTGTAAGTATTCCAAATAATAGCCTCAGAAGTAGGCCTAACAATAAGTTCTTCCTCTAATTTAGCCTCAGGATCAACTCGAAGTTTTCCTTCTTTTTCAGGATCATTTTGTAATCTATAATGAGTAACAACAGCACACTCTTTTGCAAAACCCTCAGCATTTTTTTCTTCTGCCTCAAATAAACTCTTAGGAACAAATAAAGGAAAATAGGCATTCTGATGACCTGTTTCTTTAAACATTCTATCAAGTTCTTTCTGCATATTTTCCCAAATAGCAAATCCATAAGGCTTAATCACCATACATCCTCTTACAGCTGAATTCTCGGCCAGATCTGCTTTAAGAATAATTTCATTATACCATTTTGAATAATCTTCCGCTCTCTTAGTTAACTTCTTACTCATAATATTATTTTTGGCATGGATGTTGTTAAATATTTGTTGTTATATTTATTGTAAATTTGTTAATAGGTAAAAATACGAAAGCAAAACTAAAGCATTTTAAGTATAGTGAATAAAAAAAAATATGCTTTTTAATCACCAATTAGTTTTTTTACTACTAAAAAAAATCATTATGAAATCAATCTGCTACTTCAAATCGGCTCAGTTACCTCTAACAATTTTTCTGTTATTTATTCTTTTTTCATCATGTACTGTTTATCAAAATGTTCCAGATAACGATGGTATTTATACCAAAGAAATTAAAAGAACAAGAGTCATTGTTGATAATACTAAAGAATATGAACAATATGAAAACAATTATTTCACAAAAGAACTTGAACGATTAGATGGAATTAATGGTTCTGATATATTTACAGATATTGAAACATACAGTTCCACAGACGACAATACAAATAATTCCTCAGAAAACAGTGAGGGATATATGATGAATAACGCTTGGGGTAGTTCAGATAGCGACCAAATAGTAATTAACTTAAACCTTAGAAGTGCTGGTTACGGGTTCAATAATTACTGGAATTTTTACGACCCTTACTTCAGTTATGGTTATTTGAATCCTTGGAATAGGAGAACATGGAGACTTGGATGGAGAAGTAGACTTGGTGACCCTTCTTTCTGGCCAGGTTATGGATATTTAAATCCTTCATTTTTCAATCCATTTTTTAACAACATGTATGGTTATGGTTTTTTTAACTGGAGAGGTTATTACGGTAATGGATATATCTATAATGGATTTAGAAATTTCAATTATGGCCGAAGAAATTATTCATACAATACCCTAAACACTAGGAATTATACAAATTCTCGTAGGATAAATAGTAGCAATAGAAGGGTAAATTTCACAAATGGAAGAGCAAAAAACACTGCTAACGACATTAACATTGATAATTTAGCAAGTAGACTTAGACTAGACAAGAGTAAAATTAATGTTTACAACAAGCCTAAAAACGTTCCTGCTAGAAGCAGACCATCTAGAAGTACCGGTAGAAAAAACTCCTCTGTTCGTTCTAACAGTTCAACCAAAAGATCGAGTTACAAAGGAAGATCTTCAAGAAATAACAGTAATTACTCACCAAGAACTAGAAGTAGTAATTCGTCTAGAAGTTCTTCAATTAGAAATAATAGTTCACGAAGAAGTTCTTCAATTAGAAGTGGCGGCTCTTCTAGTAGAGGTAGTTCTTCAAGAGGCGGTAGTTCATCAAGAGGTGGTAGTTCATCAAGAGGTGGCTCTTCCAAAAGAGGAGGATAAAAATTTAATCAAACTTTTATGAGAAAAATAATTTTTTTTGTGGCTTTTGCCGCTCTTAGCTGTGTGTCTAATTCTCAATCATTAGGTTATCAAAATTTATCATTAATGTTTTCAAGGAATGACGGAAATGGTAGTGCCAGGTTTGTTGCTATGGGTGGTGCTTTTGGAGCTGTTGGTGGAGATGTTACCTCAATGATAATTAATCCTGCTGGAATATCAGTGTTTAACGGTAATAATGCGTCTTTAACATTTCAAGCTCGAAATACCAATTATTTAACAACCTACTACAATAACTCTTTAACAACAGAAGAAGATTTTTTCAAAGTAACAAATGCAGGT
>Ga0228627_1000983_pt1 | contig 15829 bp, 23 predicted proteins | sample 33DmetaG_FD_190483 | JGI IMG/M metagenome (GOLD analysis project Ga0228627, IMG submission 190483) | Seawater microbial communities from Monterey Bay, California, United States - 33D | ecosystem: Environmental > Aquatic > Marine > Coastal | place: USA: California | collected 2016-09-28 | reverse complement strand
AAGACCGACAAGTACGTAACTAAGGGTTACAAATATTCAAGATACGCCCACAACATACAAGCAAATCTTGAATCTAAAGAAATGTATAATTAAAACAAAAACAAACAAAATGAAAAAATTACAAACATTAGTATTGATTTTAGCGCCTAGCTATTTTATCGTCAGATTATTAACCGGATTAATTTTTAATGTATAATGAGCAAACCAAAACACTACGACAATGGCGCAAACTATGACGTTATAGATATTGCAAACGATTACAATTTATCCTTTGCTAGAGGAAACGCCGTTAAATACATTGTAAGGGCGGGAGTAAAAAAACAAGACACAGAGATTGAGGATTTAGAAAAGGCGATTACTTGTTTAGAAAGAGAAATTAATTATCTAGAAAAAAAGAAGTTATGTGTATAGTTGACCACGAATTAAACGAGCATTTAGATTCTTTGGAGGAAAAGAGCGAATGTATGGAGTGCGGAGTTGATGTCCAACTAGGAAAACATTATTGTTGTTTTAGTTGCTTAAACGCCTCGAATAGATAGCGCCTAAACGCTTTCTAATGATTACTAACCTACGTTTTAACGTAGGTTTTTTTATTTTGCTATCTTTACAGATATGGATAGCAGTCAAATTGGATGTTTAGCTGAATATAAGTTTGCAACTACCGCAATGGAACAAGGCTTTTATGTTTCTTTTCCTTTATTGCATACCTCAAGATATGACTGCATCATTGAAACGCCAAAAGGGTTGTTTAAAGTACAAATCAAGTCAGTTAATAATCACAAAAATAGAACAAGAGTTTTTTTAAGAGATACAAAGAAAAACTCATACAATAAAAAAGACGTAGATTTTTTTGCTATTTATTACAGAGATAAGGACGGATTCTTTATTTTAAAAAATGACGGCAAACGAAAATCATTTGAATTAACATCGCCTAAATATTTAAAATTTTTTAATAACTTTGCAGAACTTTAAATGTTTTCAATTTTGTTTTCCAACGAAAAGGCGTCGCAAACTAATGTGGCGCTTTTTTTTTATCTTTACAAAAATATTCATAATATGAAACTAAAAATCAAACAATCCATTTTAAAAGGAGACAAGCGTTACAATGAAGGCGATGTTATAGAGTTAGACGCAAATACTGCTGATAACTGGATTAAAAAAGGTTTAGGATCTAAAATATCTAAAAAGAAAGAAAAGCAAACCTTTGAGACTAAAGAACTAAAGGTTGAATATAAAGAAATCAAATCAGATGAGACAAATTAAAATCAACGCAACAACCGGGAATGAAATATTAACGGCCCAAAATGTTAAAGACTACGCACGTATTGACACAAGCGCAGATGATAATTTAATTACTGCAATGATTTCTCAGGCTAGAATATGGTGCGAAAATTATATTTCAAGAGATATTGTTCCAAAAAATAGAACGTACTATCTTGACACAACCAACGGGTTGTTTGATTTACCTTTTGGCCCTGTTGCTAGTATTTCAGAGGTAACTATTGACGGAACGGCTACAACTGATTATGAAATACTTGGTTTAGATAATGAAACGATTGAACTAGATGGTGGCTCTGCCGAAAGAGTTAAAATAACTTATGTAACAAGCGGAATAAACGATGCTTTAGTAAAACAAGCGATGTTGCAACTTATATCAACGTATTATGATAATAGGGCAGATTTTACAACTGAGCAAAACGATGTCGCTGAAATACCAACATCAACAAGAAAGATTTTAACGTCTTATAAAACTATGTTTATTTAATGGATGCCGGAAAACTAGATTCTAAAATAACAATAAAGCGATTAGTTAAATCGCCTGATGAGTTTGGCGGGTTTACTTCTACTTTGTCAGAGGTTGCAACTGTATGGTGCAATTTAAAGCAGATTAGCGGAGATATAAGCGACAAACTAGGTAAAAGAACGCAAGACATTCAGATTGAAATAATGATGCGTAAAAATACCGCAGATTTAATTCAGTTAGGAGATATATTTACATTAGAGGGCGGTACAAATAATTATCGTATAAATGAAAAGTATGAGTTTGATTTAGATTTTTATACTAAATTATTAGCAACAAAATCTCAATAGGATGGATATAAAAATCGACCAATCAGATTTAGCTCAACTTAAAAAAAAGTTAGACAATTTAAGAACATTTGATAAAACAACGCTTTCAAATGAACTTGGAAAGACTGGAGCCGATATTTCAAGAATTGCAACAAAAGCTGCGCCGGTATTCAAGGGAACTGGAGGAGGTACATTAAGGCAGTCAATAAGGTATCAAAAACAAGGCAAAACCGTTGAAGTTATAGCCGGAGCAAAATATGCGCCTTATGTAGAATTTGGAACGGGTGCTTTTGTAACTTTTGACGATATGCTAGAACTTGGAATACCAAAGAGTTATGCAGCACAGTTCAAAGGCGCTAAACCGGGTTATATGAAACCTCAGCCATTTTTCTTTGGCTCTGCTAGAATAGGTCTAAAAAAATTATTAACTCGTTTAAATGGCGAAATTAAAAAAGCAATAAAATAATATGTTAGAGGCGATTCACTATGTAAGGAAAGCAATTATTGCAAAATTAAACGGCAATGTTTTAATTAACAATATCGCCGTACCGGTTTACAATCGTATTCCAACGGATGCAACCTATCCATTAATTAGAGTTTATTCAGTTTCAACAGACGAAACAGACCAAAACCAACAATCATTCATAAGCGAAACAATAACACGAATAGAATGTATTTCAAAATTTTATTCAGATGATGGCGGACAATTAGATACAAATTTAATGGTGTCGCAATGCTTACAAAAACTTAGAACTAGGTCTGCAAACTATATTGATTTAGCACCAAACGGATTCAATGTTTATACAAGTGAAAACAACGGCGTAACTTATTTAGAGGATGATTTATCAGATTCAACTTATTTTAGAGGAATAATTGAATTATCAAATAAAATTCAGCAAACTGTTCCGGTAATTGTTTCATATACTGATCCTTTACAAAGCGAGTTGCAACTAGAATACAGAAACCAATATACAGATAGAATTGTAGCCGATGGAGGACAATACGAATCCATTGAATGTGCAACAGACGTATTATACAACCAATAAAATAATAAAAAAATGGCTAAAATAACCTATTCAGCAAAATTTGACAATGTAACCTCAGATTTACCGGCAATAAACAAAGTGACTGCTGCTGATATGAACGAAGTAAAAGATTCAGTAAATGCTTTGTATGATTCGCAAGGTGGTTGGGTTGATTATGAAGATTCAGCAACAACTACAACGCCTATAAATTTGACTGCAAATGTTTGGACAGATTTAACAAATGACAAGGCCGGAAGCGGAACAATAACAACATACAAGCCTAGTTTTGTAACTGGCGACTTGTGGAACTCAGCATCTAACTCATTAGATTTTTCTGAAGTTGAAGCCGGTAGAGTTATGATTGTTAGAAACGATTTCGATATAACCGCCGGAGCATCTAATACAAGACTTGACGCACGTTTATATTTTCCTGATACCGGTAAAAGTGTTGAATTTATGCACGATAATATTGCAAGTAATAATGATTTAGTAAGGTATTCAAGAACTACTCAATTATTTACGCATACAGATATTTTAACAAGTGGTTGTAAAATTCAAGTTAAAGTTGATAAATCAGGAGCAACGGCAACTGTTGAGAACTTTTTAATTACAGTTATATCACATTTCTAAAGTAAAACAATGAGACAAATAAACAAAATTATCATACATTGTAGTGCTACGCCTGAAAGTAGAAAAACAAGCGCCGAAGAAATAAAGAATTGGCATTTAGAAAGAGGTTTTTCAGATATTGGTTATCATTATATTGTACATTTAGACGGCTCAATTTCCTATGGTAGAAACATAGAAAAAATTGGCGCACATTCTAAAGGGCAAAATAAAATGTCAATAGGCGTTTGCTATATTGGAGGTTTAGACGAATGTTTGGACGCTAAAGATACTAGAACGCCACAACAAAAAGAAAGTCTTCTAATCTTGCTAAAAACACTAAAAAAATTACATTCTAAAGCGGTTATTTATGGCCATAGGGATTTTAGTGAAAAGGCTTGTCCGAGTTTTAATGCGTTTGACGAATATAAATTTATTGAGTAATGGCAAAGAAAAAATTTAAAGACACAAAAGTTGGTCAATTTATATTAAAAAAAATACCGGGTTTTGTTGGCGATATACTTCCACAAAAAGGAGTTTTAGGAGTTGTTAAAAACTTAATTGATAACGAGCCTGAACTGACAAGTCAGGACAAAATACAGTTGCATAATGAGCTGATTGAGTTATATGAGTTAGAAGTTGCGGACAGAGATTCGGCTAGAAAACGAGAGGTTGAAAAGGCTAAATCAGGAGGCTTTGATTTTATGTTTAATTTGACTGGTGTTATTGGATTAGGCGCCTTTGCTTTTATTATTTATGCGATTGTATATTTACAAATACCGGAATCTAACAAAGAAGTTTGGATTCATTTGATTGGAATTTGTGAAGGAATTGTCTTATCTATTTTCGGTTATTTCTTTGGCTCTGCGGTTAGAAAAAACAACTAACTAATAAAGTGTTTTAATTTTTGTATTTTTGTTTTTAAATTACAAAAATATGTCGTTAGCGGATAAAGCAAGTCTTTTACTCATACCAACGGGTTACAAATCACAAAAAGTTTATTCTATTTTTCCTACTGATGGAGTTGGGGATTTTAATTTTTCACGAAGTACTGTAGCCACAAGAATAGCAAAAAACGGATTAATAACAACTGTTGCTGCAAATCTGCCAAGACTCGAATATCCTTTGATTGATGGTGTTGTAAATGGATGCCCTAGTCTTATTTTAGAGCCAGAGAGTAGAAATATAGTTATTTATAGTCAAGAACTTACTGAATCAATATATGGTACTAGTAATGCAGTTATATTAGATAATAACGTAACATCTCCAGACGGAGCATTGAACGCATCAAGTATTACTGACTCAAATGGTGGTGGTACAAATGTTACTCAAATTTATTTACCTAACTTGTCAGTTGATACGTTATCTCAATACACTTATTCAATTTTTGCAAAAAAGAAAGGTTTAAGTTATATTAGTTTACGAGTAGCGCAATTTACAACCCCAACAACTAGCGATTGTTTTTTTGATTTAGAGAACGGAAGTATTATATCAACAGATGCTGGGTATGATTCTTCTAAAATAGAAGACTATGGTAATGGTTGGTATCGTTGTTCGGTAACTTTTACAACAGATGCAGTTGATACAGTTGGTAATTTAGTAGTTAGATTAAGTGAAGATGGAATAAATACTGCTAGTGTCCCACAAGATGGAACAAGTAGTGTTTATTTATGGGGATGGTCTTGTGAAAAGCAATCTTATCCAACAAGCTATATCCCAACTAACGGAGAAGCTAATGGTGTAACTCGTTCAGCAGAAACTTGCAACGGAGCGGGAGATGCAGCTACGTTTTCTGACTCAGAAGGTGTTTTGATGGCAGAGATTAGTTCTTTTAGTGAAATCGGAAGTAGTGGTTTAATATCTTTAAGTGATGGAACAAATAATAATAGAGTAACAATCGAGTTGGATGGAAATATAGTTAAAGGTAGACTTACACCCTCAATAGGTGTTTTAAATTCGTCAACAAACATAACAATTCCTAATAAAGTAGCATTAAAATATAAAGAAAATGATTTTGCTTTATGGGTTAATGGTTTTGAAGCAGCAACAAGTAATTCTGGTAATACTTTTTCTAATGGTACTTTAACAGAATTAGCGTTTGATAGAGGGGATGGAGCAGAAGATTTCTACGGAAAGACCAAACAAATACAATACTACAATTCAGCATTAACAGAAAGCGAACTAGAAAAAATAACGTCTTGGACATCTTTTACAGATATGGCACAAGCACAACAATATTCAATAATATAGATATGGCAAACACTTTAAAATTCGGAGCGGGTAATTGGGCAACAAAAGAAGGCTCTACCCTTGCCTATAATGATTCAAACTCAAATTTCAAGCCTCTGCCCTTCAATTTCTCAAGAGCATCAAAGGCTACTGTTGTAAATAAAGATGGTTTAATTGAAGAAGTAGGTAGTGGACAACCAAGAATAGATTTTTTAGGTAATACTAAAGGTGCTTTGTTGTTAGAGCCGAGTAGGAGTAATGTTTATACTCAAAGTAATTTATTTAGTTTTGGTGGCAATGTTACAAGTAATAATTCTTTAAGTCCAGATGGTACTTTAAATGCAAGTAAAATCACTAAAACAAGTAGTTCTGACCAATTCGTTATTTTACCTTGGTCAGCAAGTTTATCAACCTCAACAACTTATAGTTTATCTTTTTTTGTAAAGCATAATGGAGATGATTTAGATTTAAGATATGAGTCTAATAATTATAATGATTGGGGTGCAACCCCAATCGATGATGGGGGTGTTTCTTGGAATGCTTTATTTGAAGTCAGAGAGAATAGTGTCATTGCATCAACCGTAAATAATTGTACATCAAATGTAATTAATTTTGGAAATGGATGGTATAGAGTTGTAGTTTATGTAACAACAAGTTCATCTATTACACCTACCTCTCCATCAAATTTAATAAGGGTTATTGGAAGTGATACAAAACAATTTTTAATGTATGGAGCAATGTTTGAACAAGGAAGTTATAGCACATCGCTGATAAACACACAAGGTACTATCCAAACGAGGTTGGCTGATAGTTGTAGTCAAACTACTCCAGATGGTGTTATAGGACAAACAGAGGGGGTTGTTTATATGTGTTTTTTGTCTGTAAACAATTTTAATGGTAGTTCTGGTAATTTATTTGAAATTAAAGAAGATAATAATAACAGAATTAATATTTATTTTTCAAATGGAACACCAAGATTATTTGGTATTGAAAATTCAAGTGGTGTGTTTAACCAAGCATTATCATTAACTACTGGTTCTGTTTGTAAATTGGCTATAAAATATAATTCAACTTCAACAAAAGTTTTTATAAATGGTTCTTTAAGCCATACTCTTAATGGTATAAATAATATTGCTTTTAATGATTATAGTTTTTCGCCTAACAACAATATAGATTATAATGAAATAAAACTTTACAACACAGCATTAAGCGATAGCGAATTAGCAGCATTAACACAAGTGTAACAATTACATCTATAATAACAACAAGAGTAAATAATAAAATAAATAAGTAATGAAAATAAGTAAATATAAATTTGATTCAAGAGAACAAAGTCAAAGTAAAATTGATGCTCTTGGAACTGCAACTGATGAAGATGGAAACGAATATCCAACTCACAAAAGTACTATTGTACAACTAGGAAATATCGTTTTAGAACAAGGCGAATATAACGAAGAGGGAGAGGAAATAACTGCTCCAGTATTGTCAGAGGGTTGGCATATTGACGTATGTTGGGATGATTCAGATATTACAAATGAAGACGGAGAAATTGATCATCCTGAAGGTTGGAAAGACTATGCAGTTGATATTGAAGGAAATGGCGTACATTCTTTTTATGGTTTGAACTACGAATCACATAAAATCTAATGTTTTGAATTTGGACAGTAAAATATCTTTTTTTGGCGGGTGGTTGTTTACTACTGTTTCATCGGTTACATTAATGGGTTTATATCAAGCGGCATTAGTTGGTCTTGTTGGAGGTTTCTTTGGTCTTTTAGGCAAAGAGATATTCTATTTTATAAAATCTAAAATAAATGACAAAATCAATCAAGAATAAATAAATACCTAAAAATAAAATATTTTGCAAATCAATTCAACTATTTTCATAAATAAATATTTTTGTATATTTACACAAAATTAATAATATTAAAAAATTACATAAATGGCTACAACCGGAGTATTTAACGGAACTAACTTAATTTTAACAGTTGAAGGTGCAACAGTTGGACATACTACAAGTTGTTCAATGTCTTTATCAATGGACACGCCGGAGGCTACAACTAAAGATTCAAACGGATTTTCTGAGTATATCGGAGGAGTAAAAGGAGGAGAAATTTCTTTTGAGGGATTAGTAGTATATGACGATAGCGCAAATGCTATTGAAATGGCTGATTATCTTTTAAATAGAACTCAATTAACTTGCGTATTTGGAACTGCTGAAACTGGAGACGCAGTTTATACCGCTGAAGCATTTTTATCTAGTGTTGAAATGTCTGCTGAAATGGAAGCTGCCGTTACTTATAGTGGATCTTTAACCATTACCGGAGCAATCACAAAATCAACTAACTAATTAATAATTAGTTTTTATCATATAGGCCGCCGTCAATATTTGGCGACGGCTTTTTTTATATTAATTTTTAAACCTTAAAAAATGACAAACAAGAAAAGAGGTTACATTGACATCAAAGTTGGTAACAAAAACAGAACTCTACATTTTTCAATGAATTTTTGGTCGGAATTTACCGAGCAACTAGGAATCAGTTTAGCCGATATTGGCGGAGCATTTCAAAACGGAATATCAATAAAAGGATTAAGAGCCTTAGTTTATTCTGCAATCTTAGCAAACGACCAAGAAAACGGAAATGAAATTGATTATAATTTATTTACTGTTGGCGCTTGGTTAGATGAATTAGACGCCCAAAAAATTAATGAGATTGTTGAAGTAATGCTACAATCTAAAATTTTAGGCAATAGTTTAAATGGCGAAACTGAAACTAAGGGAAAGCGTCAGCCGTCAAAGAAACAATAAATTTTGAAAGTTTAACTGATCATTACATTGGATTAGTTGGAATTAAGCCTGACGATTTTTGGCGGCAAACTTGGAGGGAAAATGCTTTAATCGCCCAACACTATCATAACAATATCAATTTAAATTGGGAGCAAACTCGTTACATTGCCGTAATGATTCACAATGTACAATGTGAGAAAAAATCTCAGATGCTAAAGCCTGAAGATTTATTTCAATTACCGAGCGATATTGCAAGAAAAAAGAAAAGGGCAGAGCCTAAATCTACTAAAGAGCAAATGGATGCTTTTTTAAAAAAATACAACTCAATGACTAATAAAAAGACGTTAAAATAAAAGCGTCTTTTTTTTTGTATTTTTGTTTCAACTTATTTAATACTATGGCCGAACAGAATTTAAAAATAAATATTACCGGAGATTCATCCAAGTTGAAAAATGCGCTAAGTTCTGCGAGTTCAAAATTATCAAGTTTTGGCTCAAAGATGCAAAGCGTGGGCAAGTCAATGTCAATGAAATTAACTTTGCCTTTAGTTGCGGTCGGAACTGCTGCTACTAAATTAGCTTTAGATTTTGACAAGTCAATGACTTCAATTCAAGCGCTTGTAGGTGTTAGCGCTGATAAGGTTTCAGAAATGGGCGAAGCCGCTAAAAAAATGGCGGTTGATACTGGTAAAAGTTCAAAAGAGGCAGCCGAAGCATTGTTTTTTATAACCTCTGCGGGTTTACGTGGAAAAGAGGCAATGGATGTTTTAGAAATGTCTTTAAAAGGTGCGGCAGTAGGTTTAGGACAAACAAAAACAATAGCTGATTTATCAACTTCAGCGATGAACGCATACGGCTCAGAAAGTTTGTCTGCATCAGATGCAACAGATATATTAACGTCCGCAGTTAGAGAGGGAAAACTTGAAGCGTCAGCGTTAGCCGGTGCAATGGGTGGAGTTATTCCATTAGCATCAAATATGGGAGTTTCTTTTGACCAAGTTGGAGCCGCAATGGCCGCAATGTCAAAAACGGGAACAGATGCCGCAACCGGTGCAACTCAATTAACGGCAATACTAGCATCACTAAAAAAACCTAGCAGTCAGGCAATAGATGCTTTAGATGCTATGGGAATGTCTACTGAAGGCGTTCAGCAATCATTGAGAGAAAAAGGTCTTTTAGATACTTTAGTAATGTTGCAAGAGGGTTTAAAACAGACCGGACAAGATACAACTGCATTATTTCCAAATATTAGAGCGTTAAAAGGAGTTTTAGATTTAACCGGTGCCGGTTTAGAGGATAATAAAAAGGTTTTTGATGCGCTAACCGATTCAATGGGCGCAACCGATAAGGCTTTTGAAAAAACTGCTAAATCTGCATCATTTAAAATGACGAAAGGGTTTAACGCAATGAAAGAGTCTTTAATGGAGGTTGGTCAAGTTATTATGATAACAGTAGCGCCATTGATAAAAAGATTAGGAGATTTTTTCACTTCACTTTCTGAAAAATTTAAAGCGTTATCGCCACAAACAAAAAAATTAATAGTTGTTTTAGCGGGTATCGCTGCGGCTTTAGGGCCAGTTATAGCGATTATAGGTACATTGATGACAATGGCTCCGGCTATTGGAGCGGCATTATCTGTTATGATGGGCCCGATTGGTTTAATTGTTGCCGGATTAACTGCAATTTCAGTTGTAATTTATAAAAATTGGGCGGGTATAAAATCCGCTTTAGTAAAAATAGGAAACTATTTTATTGAATTATACAACAATTCATTGCCTATTCAATTAGCAGTAAACGCGCTAATAATGCATTTTAAAAATATGTTAGCCGTTGGAAAGTTTGTTTTTTCTACATTAGTTACAATCTTAAAAACTACGGCAAAAAACGTGATTAGTGTTTTAGGAGGAATTGGCGATATTATTATGGGAATTTTTACTCTTGATGCTGAAAAGATAAAATCAGGCTTTACTGATGCTGCAAAAGGAATAAAAGACAACATTACCGCTGCATTTGATGCGATTAAAACAGACGCCTCAATTTTAGGTAGTTCTGTTGTAGATAATTTCAATGAAGCGTTAGAACAAAAAACAATTGCAAAAATTGTTGTTCCGGTTGAAATGGCGGTTAGTGGCGTCGGTACAAGTGAAGAAGGCGTTGCTCCAAGTGGTGGTGGCGCTAGTGGTGCCGATAGTGGTTTTGGAGGTGTTCCAACAAGACCAATGGCAACCTCTGCAATGTCAGGAATTAGCGGTGCGGGAATACAGACACCTATTAGTAATATGATTGAGGCTGATACTGCAAGAATGCCAAAAGCATTTGCAGAACAACAAGCCGTTTTCGCGCAAGGAAAATTGGATGCTTTACAAAAAGCGGCAGAATTTAATAACGGAATAAATAGAATTTTATCACAAGGAGCATCACAACTTGCCAACGGAATTGGAAACGCTTTGCAAAGCGCCATTATAAATGGAGGTAATTTAGCAAGTAATTTATCAAAAGTTCTTTTAGGAACTATTGGTAATATGGCGGTACAATTAGGTAAATTAGCAATAAAGATAGGTATTACTTTAGAAAAAGTAAAATTAGCTTTTAAAGGCCCAAATGGTCTTTTAGCAATAGCGGCCGGTGCAGCTTTAGTTGCTTTAGGTAGCTTATTTAAAGCCGGTGCAGCAAGAATTGGTGGCGGCGGTGGCGGTGGTCGTAGAGCAATGGGATCATCTGTTGGTGGTTATACCGGAGGTAATTCAGGAGGTGGATTTACTGCCTTTGCAAATGGTGGAATTATAAGCGGCCCAACAATGGGATTAGTTGGCGAATATCCCGGTGCAAGGTCAAATCCGGAAGTTATAGCGCCACTAAATAAATTACAATCTATTATTGGAAAATCTAATAAAAATGGAAATATAAACGTAACCGGAGAGGTTAGAGTTGATGGACAAGATTTATTGATTGCAATAGAAAGAGCAAACGAAACTGCGGGAAGGGTTTACTAAAATAAAATAATGGCATACGGCGTAAAATACAGATTAGAATTTTCCGATGTTTTAGGATATGGAAAAAAAGTTGAAATATTAAAAAAAGATTATACCGGCGAGATACTTCCGATGATTGGAGGCGCAAATCCGGTTTCAATATCTTGGCAATCAACAAATGATTTTTACAATCCAATAATAGGCTCAAAATGTCAATTAAACCTATTTGTTACCGATGACGTTTCTTATGATGATTTTTACAAGTTTGATGAAAGAGAATACAAAGTAGTTGTTTACTACAATCAAACACAAGGCGGTTTATACTCTGATAGAGTTACAGATGACGGAGGTAATATTGAATCCATTGAGTGCGTAGATAATGCTATTGATGCAAATTTAACAACCTCTACAAGTTTTAGGCGTAAGGTTTTAGACGACGGAGGCTCTTTTGAATCAATAGATTGTATTACCGAAAAAATAACTGATTATGATGTTGGTTGGGCAGAATATTGGTCAGGGTTTTTAGTTGTAGATAGGTATAAAGAGAAAATGATTTCAACGCCTTTTGCGGTTAGTTTTAACGCTTTTGATGGTTTGGGTACGCTAAACAATTTTAATAGCGTAATAGGTTATAACAACAATAATGCGCCAGTAAATAAAACAAATCTTGAACGTATTTCTGAAATACTGCAAAATTTAGATTTAGATTTAGATATTTACATTGCCTCTGATATAAAATACAGAACATTTGGGCCGGTAACAACTAGCAATTTTGAAGAAATTACAACGCTAGATGTTGGTTTTGATGAAATGACCGGAGAGTATGGTTTGTTAAATGCAAAACAACAACTTGAACTATTACTAAAACAATTTAATTTAAGAATATACCAATCTTATAATAAATGGTATATCGTAGAGGTAACAAATATATTTGACTATTACGTCAAAGATATGATTTACAATGAAGTTCAATCCGGAACAACTCCTACTGCAATAAGAAATAAAATTACAACACAATTAGAAAATACTTCAAAAGAATATTTAGACTTTAGAAAGTTTAACTATCTAGGTGCTACTATTGGAACAGAAAGAAAACAAGTTCTTTATAGTAATAAAAGCGATTTAAAAGAAACCGGAAACAGTTTAACAAGAGAATTTTTGCAACCGGCATCTGAAATTCATATTATTGGGAGTTATCTAAAGACTAAAAACGCCTTTTATAATTCAGGTTTTGAATATGGTAAATATGGCTTTGATGTTATAGAGGATTCTGCAACGTCGCCAGGTTTTACATTTACAAATCCTGGTAGTGGTTTTTTCCCTGATGGCAGAAGAAACTACACTACAACTAGCGGAAGCGGTACTGGTATGATAGTAGATGCAATTATTAGCGGTGGAAGTGTTCAATCTTTTACTATTGTAAATAATGGACAAAATTATTTAGTTGGCGATATTATAAACATTCCTTTTGATGATACTTTTGGAGTTAATGCAACTTTTGAAATAACTTCTATTCCATACTATTCAGAAATAGCAACTGATGAAATATCTTTTAAAGGTAGGCGTTCAATGAAATTAACAGATATTGCTCCGACTACTGGATTTACTCAAATGTTTTCTTTTGAAAGTGGTTTTTTTAATCCACAAGAGGTAAAATATGCAGATTTTACTTGTAAATTAAAATACTACATAAGTGTTTTAAATTCACAAACAATAAATATTTCAAACTCGTTTAGTTATTCAATAAATACAGTTTTAGGAAGTACCGGTTATTTCTGGGATGCTGCAAATGGCAAGTTTTCATCAACCTATGGCGGTGTTAATACAATTACAACAACAACCACAAATAAATGGATTGATTTAAATATTGCTTTAAATGATACGGATTTAAATGTTGGAACTGATACAACTGCAACAATAAAATTCACGATTTACAATACACAATGTTCTGATGCTGATTATGATACAACGTATTATGATAATATGCAGATATTGCAAAAGAAAACGTCAGCAGACCAATCAGACCAAACCTTTATTTCTAAACTTACTAATGTAGGCGTAAATACTAATATTAAAAAAGTCAATAGAATACCTGACCAAAAAGCTGGGTATTTTAGAACTAGAGAGGCAAATCCGTCGGCTACTTTTAAACCAAATAGTATTGATTTAATGACTGTTTTAGGAAAAAATATATCTAATGATTACAGAAATTTTGTTACAAGATATACCGGAACTTTTAGAAACTTAAAAAGAGAGCCGATGTCTATTCACAATAAAGTATGGCATTACTTTTCAGCTAATGAATTTGATCCACAAACTACAATAATTGATGGCCTTACTTATAACGTAAAAAATGCAGAGTTTAAGGTTGTATCACATTTGCCAAACAATGATGATGATACGCCAACAACCAATATAATAAATTAAACTTTTTTCTTTTGTTTTGTTTGTCAGCCGTCGTTTAACAACTTTGTTACTCGGCGGTTTTTTTTAAAAATAATTTTTTTATTTGAAAGTTTTTTTTTATTTTTGCGTAACAAAATAACTAGAAAATATGTTTGAAAACAACTTCAAAGCCGAAATGAAACGGCTAAATTTAAAGCGTTATGATGTTTGTAGGTTGCTAAATTGCACAATGCCAACATTAAAATCACGCTTACAAAATCCGAAATCTTTTACAATTAATGAGGTGTCAATATTACAAGGCGCTGAATTTAATTTGAACGGAATAGAATTAACCTTAAATTTTTAAATTTTATGAAAACAATAAACATTAAAGGAAAAGAGTACATTACAGTTAATGAGCGTTTAATTTATTTTAGAAATAAAGATGAATTTAAAGGCTTTGGAATTAAAGAGGATATTGTCAGTATTGATGATACTGAAGGCATTTTCAAAGTAACAATTTACGATTCTAACGGAGAGCCTATTGTATCGGCACACGCACAAGAATACAGAGATTCAAGTTACATAAATAAAACCTCTTTTGTAGAGAATGGATTTACCTCCGCTTTAGGTAGGGCGTTGGGTTATTTGGGAATCGGAATAGATACCTCCATAGCATCTGCAAATGAAGTTCAAAACGCCGTAACAAATCAAAAGTCAGACAATAAAAAATGGCTAACGGAATCGCAATTAAACGCAACTTTAAAAGCTACAAAAGACCAAGCGGAAAAGGTTTTAAATACGTTTAAAATGAAAAAAGATTACAGACAACAAATAATAAATAAGTTTAATTTAAAATAGTAAAACAATGAGTAAAGAGACAATCTATTGCGGAGGCGGTAAACAAGTAAAAGGAGAGTACGGAACTTTTAGAGCCGTAACAATTAATTTATCAAATCTACCGGCAGAACATATTTTTGAATATGAAGGTAAAAAATATGTAAAGTTAAATATCAGCGATAAAAAAGAGGCTGATCAATACGGAAAGGATGTTTCTGTTTCTGTTAATACGTGGAAACCTGAGGCACAAACTGAGCAAAAAGCACAAGCGGCAGCTCCAGTAAATGATTTACCATTTTAGGTAATTGACAAACAAAAATCAATAAGCGGTTTCAACTTGGAATCGCTTTTTTTTATAAATTATTTTTTTAATTAAAAGTATTTTTTTAATTTAGGCAAATATTAACATTTAAAATCTTAAATTATGGAAAAAGAATTGATTAAATTTTTAACAATGCAAGTTGAGGCGCTGCAAAAACAAAACAAAAAATTAGGAAAACAAAACGAGAAATTACAACAAATTCTAAAAGAACAAACAGATTATATCTGTGATAATAGATTATAGAAATATGAATAAATCAAAAACTAGAATAGGATTAACAACTTATTTATTGCTATCAGTAATAGTGGCAATAATTATTCTTTTTATAACATCAATCGTTAAATAAAAAAACAAATGAAGACAAAACAAAAAGAAGTAAAAGCGTTATTTGACACAAACGAGGATTACCATTCATCGCCCGGAATAAGCGCATCAGGTTTAAAAGCAATATTTAAAAAATCGGTTTATCACTTTTTAAATCAAAAACCTTTTGAATCCTCTGCAATGGCGTTGGGTACTGCGGTACATTGCGCAATGTTAGAGCCTGAATTGTACTATAAAGACTTTCACGTAATGCCAAAGATTGACAGACG
>Ga0228627_1000981_pt1 | contig 15869 bp, 14 predicted proteins | sample 33DmetaG_FD_190483 | JGI IMG/M metagenome (GOLD analysis project Ga0228627, IMG submission 190483) | Seawater microbial communities from Monterey Bay, California, United States - 33D | ecosystem: Environmental > Aquatic > Marine > Coastal | place: USA: California | collected 2016-09-28 | reverse complement strand
TAGGATAGAATCCAATAAAAATCAAAGGATAAAGCAAAAGTGTATAAAGGAAGTTCTTTCCAGTGAAAGTCATATCATCTATCACCATTGAATTATTTTCATCAATTTTTTCTACAACATGACGATGTGTCCATGAAGCAAGAGGCCATGGAACCACTTTACCAACATCTACAAACCAAGCCTTATCGTCTGTAACCTTATCTTCTACAATATCACTTATCCAATCTGCCTTTATAGGCTTAATAAAACGAACATGAACTTTGTCTCCTTTTTGAGAACCGGTGAACTCAACAATCTCCATTTCACCTTTGGACGGTTTTAGTGCCTCAAAAAGTTGAAGGTTAAAGGAAGAAATAACCTTCTTGTAATTCCCTTTCACAGGTGTCTTTAAAGTTACATTCATTGTTTTTTTCTTTAAAAATATTTGTCAATCAAAGTTAGGACAAAAATGTTGATGAAAACAGGAAAAAACACAAGATTATTAATGTATTTATTAGAGTAGAATAACCACGTTTACTCAACAACATTTAATGTACGATTGATAAACCTTTGTGCATTTTCAAGATGGTTTTCTCGTTTATCATCTGACATTTTATTCAAGGAATGAAATAACATAGAGGTGCGTGGATTTGTACGAAAAAAATCTTGATGTTTTATCACAAAACGCCAAAACATACCATCCCAAATCTCTTCCCATTCACCTTTAGGATAGTTACTCATTTTTTTAATGTAGTTAGAACCTCCTATGTAGGGCTTAGTAGCAAATGTTCCTCCATCTGCAAACAAACACATTCCATAAACATTTGGTACCATTACCCAATCATAAGCATCAATGAATAATTCCATAAACCATCGATACACTTCATCTGGATCAAATTCACAAAGAAGCATGAAGTTTCCTAATACCATTAGCCTTTCGATGTGGTTGCAATAACCTGTTTGAAGTACTTTTTTTATGGTCTGATCTATAGGATCTATACCCGTTGTACCATCGTAAAATGATTTTGGAATTTTACCCTTAAAACCCCAAAAATTTCTAGATCTGGAATACCTTCCTTTACACCTATACATTCCTCGGATAAATTCTCTCCAGCCTATTATTTGTCGAACAAACCCTTCCGTTGAATTAATAGGAATATTTTCTTCAGCAGCAAATGAAAGCGTTTGGTTGAGTACCTCTGTTGGAAGTATTAGTCCGACGTTCAAAAGAGGGGAAAGAATACTATGGTTAAGAATAGACGATTCTTTTACAATTGCATCTTCGTATATTCCAAAGTCATAAAAACGGTACTCCAAGAATTGTTCGTGCCAATCGCTTGCTTCTTTATGGGTTATAGGGTATAATTGTTCCTTTTCAACACTTCCTGGATGAGATGAAAAATTTTTCATGGTATAGCTCACCGCTTCTTTCCATATTTCAGAACTCTCTGGAAACCTTACTGCTGGAGGCAATTTATTTTTAGGGTATTTTTTTCGGTTATCGCTGTCATACGTCCATTTTCCGCCAATTGGATTTTGGTCCTCATCTAATAAAATACCTAACTTCTTACGTTGTTGTTTGTAAAAAGTCGTTTGAAAAAAGGAAGTTTTATCTTTTCTAAAAAAAACAGCTAATTCTTCTTCACTGTTCAGGAATTGTGGATTCGTATACGTATTTATTTTACAAAAATCGGAGAGAGATGCAACTCGCTGCTCTAACCAATCGTCGGTAGGTTCAATTAGGTTAACCGTATCAATATTTTTCGCTTTAACTTCTTGGTGAAACTCTCTAATATCAGACAAAACATTATCTGAGTCAATATAATGTACTTTAAGATTTAAACTTTCGAGGTAAACTTGGTAAGCCTTCATTGAGGCTCTGTGAAAAGCAATTTTCTGTTTGTGAAATTTATATTGTTTAAAGAACAGAAACTCTTCGATGAGGTAAATTTCATTCTTATTTTCTAAAAGCGAACTGTTTAGAAAAAGTTGGTGCGGGAAAATAATATTAATTGCTTTCATCTAGTTTATTACGTTTACATTTTTCACTACAGTATTTTACATGTTCCCAATCTCTAGCCCATTTTTTACGCCAATTAAAAGGACGTCCGCATGTGATACATATTTTTGAAGGTAAGTGTTGTTTCTTCATTGCATATTTTTTTACTGCTAGATTTAAATTAGATAAAAATGAGTTAACAATCAAGTAATTCATCGTCATTTTTTAAAACTCTTTTATTGGGTGGTTGCCTATTCTATCCCATATAGAAAATGGTTACTCTAACTATTTATGGAAAGGCGATTATTAGTTGCGTTTGAATCCTTCCAACTTTCAACGTTTGTTCTCTTCCAAAAATATACTCTGCAATATATTCCCTTTATTTTCGTTTGATGTGGATATTTAAACTGAGATTAAACCTGATTTAGCCTTTTTAAAAATATTACGTTAATTTTGAACGCAATTTATTTGAAGAAAATGGAAGAACAAAATATCGATATCAACCAAGAAAGACAGAACTTACTCGTTTTTATCTGGAAAAAGAGGAAAGTGTTGATGCTTACAACATCTATTGCTATTGTTGCAGCTGTTGTCATTTCACTATTATTAAAACCTTTGTTTCTTTCTACAGCTATCGTTTTCCCTACCGCTACTAGTACGGTTTCTTTCTCCGAACAACGAAATGCAAAAGCATCTTCTATGGATTTTGGAGAAGAGGATCAAGCAGAACAGTTGGTGCAAATTTTACAATCTTCTAGAATTCGAAATAAAGTGATTCAACGTTTTGACTTAATGAAGCATTATGAAATTGAATTAGACGATCCTAACAAGAATTATAAACTTGCTAAAGCTTATGATGGACACATCCAATTTACGAGAACAAAATATGGTTCGATTCAAATTGATGTTTTGGATGAAAAACCTGAATTAGCAGCAGAAATTGCAAACAAAATTGTTGACCTCATCGATACGGTTAAAAATAACATGGTTGCTGAACGTACTATTCCTGCTTTTGAAATTAACCTAAGAAAGAAAGAGTTACTTGAAAAAGATTTAAAAAACATATTGATTCAATTAGACTCTTTAGGAGATAAAGGTGTTGTTTCTTTGGAAGGAAGAACCAACTTATTTTCGGCTTATATTGATGCAAAAACGAAAGAAGATAGAACGTTTTTAAGAACTCAAATAGATGTAAACTTGAAGTATGGAGCTACGTTTGATGGTTTAGAAACAATGCGTGATGAAAAGATCATTAAGTTGGAAAAATTCATGGACGCATACGAACAAGCGGAATCGGATGCTAACTCTAATTTTACGCACAAATTTATTGTAGAAAGAGCTGTGGTTGCGGATAAAAAAGACAAACCAAAACGAATGATTATTGTTCTTCTAGCAGCAATTGGTTCGTTTGTATTTATGGTTTTCTTATTGCTTATCAACGAACGTTATAAAGAACTGAAACAACACGCTTAATTTTGTTTAAGAAGTCTGCGAGTATTTACTTAATAGGGTTAGCCTATATCTTTTTATCCATGTATTTGATATGGATAGACATGGCTTTTCTAACCTTAGCTTCTTTTGGTTTTATTGCTATTTTTGCAGCTATCTTTTATACAGAATATGCTTTTTTAGCCATTGCTTTTCTTACACCTCTTTCTGTAAACATCGAAGAATACACCAATAGTTTTGGATTGTTTATCCCTACCGAACCCCTACTTTTTGGTTTGATGCTCTTGTTTTTGATGATTAACCTCAAGAAGAGAATTTACGATGTCAGAGTTTGGAAAAATCCTATTATTTGGGCAGTCACCTTTTATTTGTTTTGGGCGTTTATTACTTCTATTACCAGCTCTTTACCAATGGTCTCTTTTAAGTTTTTATTGGCTCGACTGTGGTTTATTATTCCAATGCTATTTCTTGGTTCGATTGTTTTTCAAAAAGAGGTAAACATCAAACGATTCATGTGGTTATACGCAATAGGGATGATGATTGCAATAGCGTACACTTTGGTTATTCATGCTTCTTATAGCTTCGGAGAAAAAGAAGGTCATTGGGTAATGTGGCCATTCTTTAAAGACCATACAATTTATGGTGCAATGGTAGCCTTTAACCTTCCTGTTCTAGTTGGACTATACTTTTCAAAAAAGCATTTGCCTTTAGTTCAAGCAGTATTAATTTCATTTATTTTATTGAATCTAGTTGGACTATACTTCTCTTACACAAGAGCTGCCTGGTTGAGTGTTGTAGCTGCGTTAGGTGTACTAGGTTTGATTTATTTTAGGATTAAATTTAGCTGGTTAGTTTATCTCACTTTATTTTTAGGAACGGTACTTTTCTTTTCTTGGGATACGATACAAATGGAGATGGCTCGAAATACTTCGGAACATACTACTGAAGAGTTTGGAGAAAGACTTCAAAGTGCTACTAACGTAACAACAGACGCGTCTAACTTAGAACGACTAAATCGTTGGTCTTGTGCGATTCAAATGTTTCAAGAGCGACCAATATTTGGTTTTGGACCAGGTACTTATGCTTTTCAATATGCACGTTTTCAAGAACCTGAGAATACGACTATTATTTCAACGAATTTTGGAGATGCCGGAAATGCACACAGTGAATATTTAGGTCCTATGTCTGAAATGGGTGTTTTTGGGTTGTTAAGTATATTATTTATTGTTGCAGCTATCTTTTACAAAGGAATTACATTATACTTGAACTGGCCAGAAGGTCAAAATGATGAAATGCGTATTCTAGTCTTAGCAATGGTTTTAGCTTTAGTAACTTACTTTGTTCATGCTTTCTTAAACAACTACCTTGACACCGATAAAGCTGCTGTTCCTATTTGGGGATTTTGTGCTGCGTTTATAGCATTGGAATTGAGAATGAAAAAGATTGGAAATAAATTGTGAGTTTTTTCTGGACTATCGTATCTTCCTAACTTCCATTCTTTTCTTCATGTAATACTTTATAATCGGATTGGCAACTACCACCAAAACAATCAATATTGCACCGAGGTAAAAAGAGCTAGCCAATTCTTGATTTTCTTTTAAAATGAAAATTGCTAAAATAATGGTGTAAACTGGCTCAAGGTTGATGCTTAAAGATACCGTAAACGTTCCTAAATGTTTAAGAACATTAATCGACGCGATGAAAGCAAAAGCAGTACAAATAAGGCCTAAAAATAAGAGCCATAGGAAATCTGAAAGGCTCATTTCAAAGAGTGAGGCGTCTACTTTTCCTTGAAACATAAAGATGACTGTAATGAAAAGAAAGCCCGTTAAAATCTCATAGAAGGTCATGGTATAAGAGTCAGTTTCTTGAACAATATGCCCATTAAAAACGGAGAACAATGCTGCAAAAACAGCTGAAGACAATCCATAAGCAAGAGCTTCATAGTCGTTTGGATTAAAATCGTTGGAAACAATATAAATTCCACCAATCACCAATAAACCAAGTAAAAATTCAATTTTTGAAAAACGTTTTTTTCTTACAATAGGATCCAGCCAAGTAACGTGTAAAGTAACAGTTGAAAGACACAGGATTCCCAAGGATGCGGTAGATAACTGAATTGCTTTAAAGAATGTTAGCCAATGTAGAGCAACCAAAATTCCAATTCCGATTAGTTGAAACAATTGCTTTTTCGACTTTATTTTAACCGAACGTTTCATGATAATTGCTGCGATAATTAAACCAACAGAAGCAAACATCATTCTGTTCCATACAATGTGGTAAAAATCCAAATGAATGAGTTTACCTAAAATACCTGTGAAACCCCAAAGGAAGATCACAAGATGTAATAAAAGATGGTGCTTATACTTTTGAAACATTTCTCAATAAATTAAGGTACAAATATACGATTGGAAAAAGTAATTTAAATGACTTTAAAAGTTAAAAAAGAAGAAAAGAGTCTCAAATTAATTTTTGGAGGTGTACTTTTTACAGACATTAAACTATAAACACAGAATCTCAGGTTATAAAAACGAAGAAACTATTTTATCTATTAAAAAAGGTTGTATCTTTGAGCCTTTAAAAACAAATCATTAGCACAAATGAAAAGAATTGTTGAATACAGAAAGCTTCTTGGAACGGAAAGAGGTACAACATTAGCAGAGATGAAATCCATCTACAGAAAATTTATGAAAGAGTTTCATCCTGATAAATTTGTTAATGACGAGGCAGGAAAATTAGCTGCTGAAGAAAAAAGTAAGAAAATTATTGAAGCTTACCATTTCTTAGTAAGTATCTCTCCTGAAACAGCTGCAAACAACAAAGAAGCTTACACGGAAAGTATTTCTAAAAATATCATTACTGACTTTGAGTGGAAGGGACAAGTTTTACGTTTAGATTTCTCAGATGGAAACAGTTACGAATACTTCGGTGTTTCTAAAGACGTATATTCAAAATTATGTCAATCGGATTCTCAAGCACGTTTTGCAAGAAGAAAAATATGTACGGTTTTCACTTACAGAAATGTTAGTCAACAACCAGTAGTAGCATAATTCATAACTGATTTATAGGTTTGAAGCGGGTGAAATTTTCATCCGCTTTTTTTGTGGGTTTATTTTAAAATCCTGAGGTTCTGTGTTAATATTCAGTTAAATAGGATCAAGTGTAAAAGTTAAATAGTGTTTTAGTATGATGGAAATCACGAATCCCCTTAAAATAAGAGGCTTCCTATACGGACTAGATTTCCAATCAATAAGCTTATCAAAAAGAAATCTGTTAAACCCTTTATATTCAGACATTTATTGTTTTATTTGTAATAAAACAAGGGTAAATTTAATTTTTAGCCTTGTAAAATTTCATAATAGAAATAAATAAAAAGATAACCATTAAACCTAAATATCCCAATTCTTGAGAGGTCCCTTTTGGATTATTTAAAAGAGTAAAACAGAAAAGGGTATTCAATGAAAATATTGTGTAAACCCATTCCATTTTTTTGTTTCTAAACATTGAATATAAATTCCAAATCAGTTGAATTATTATCCATGAATAGAACGTTAGCATTGGAAAAATTAGATCCCATTTATCCGGTTTGTCTTTGAAATTTGGCATAAAACTAACTTCTGATGAATAAACCAAGAGTATTAAAAGAATGGATACTAATAAAATATTTCGTTGTCTCATAGAAAATTAAATTTCATTGAAATGATTTTTATGCAATCAAAAATAGATAAAAAGAGTAGAATGCATCCTCTTAATTAACCATTATTTACATTAATATTCCTTAACTTTACCTCTTCAAAACAATAGATATAATGGAATATAATTTTAGTGAAATCGAACCTAAATGGAGAAAAATTTGGGCTGAGAAAAAAACGTTTAAAGCAGAAGAAAACAGTTCTAAGCCTAAATATTATGTGTTAGATATGTTTCCTTATCCTTCTGGTGCTGGTTTACACGTTGGTCACCCACTTGGTTATATCGCCTCTGATATCTATGCACGTTACAAGCGTTTACAGGGGTTCAACGTGTTGCACCCAATGGGGTACGATTCTTTTGGTTTACCTGCTGAACAGTATGCAATTCAAACAGGTCAACATCCTGCTATTACTACTGCACAAAATGTAGAGCGTTACCGTGATCAATTGGATAAAATTGGGTTCTCGTTTGATTGGGATAGAGAAGTCCGAACTTCTTCTCCTGAATATTATAAATGGACACAATGGATTTTTAAGCAATTATTTGATTGCTATTATGATAACTCTCAAGATAAAGCAGTTCGTATTTCAGAATTAGTAGCAACGTTTGAGAAAGAAGGAAATGCAACTGTAAATGCATGTCACGATTGTGAAACAACTTTTACTGCTGAAGAATGGAACGCTTTTAACGAACAAGAAAAAGAAGCGATTTTACAAACATACCGTTTGGCTTTTTTAGCTGATTCTTGGGTGAATTGGTGTCCTGCTTTAGGAACGGTACTAGCTAACGATGAAATCGTAAACGGTGTTTCTGAACGTGGTGGACATCCAGTTGAACAAAAACTAATGCGCCAATGGTCAATGCGAATAAAAGCGTATGCTGAACGTATGTTGACAGGGTTAGAAGGCTTGGATTGGGTTGATTCTATAAAAGAAATTCAACGTAATTGGATCGGAAAATCTATTGGTTGCTCGGTTAGATTTCAGATTTCAGACTGCAAATTACAAAATTCAGATTGTTCTATAGAGGTATTTACTACTCGTCCGGATACTATTTTTGGGGTTTCGTTTATGGTGTTAGCGCCAGAACATCCTTTGGTTGACCAAATAACTACGCCAGAATTTGCAGAGCAAGTTGCTGAATACAAGAAAAACGCTTCGTTAAAATCAGAGCGTGACCGTCAAGCTGATGTAAAAAACATTAGTGGCCAAAATACAGGTGCTTTTGCGATTCATCCATTTTCAGGAGAAAAAATTCAAATTTGGATTGGAGATTACGTACTAGCTTCTTATGGAACTGGTGCTGTAATGGCGGTTCCTTGTGGAGATCAGCGCGATTATGATTTCGCAAAACATTTCGGAATTGAGATTAAAAATATTTTTGAAAACGTTGATATTTCTGAAGCAGCTTACACAGAGAAATCTGGTGTGATTGCTAATTCTGATTTCCTTTCAGGAATGCCTGTGAAGAAAGCAATGAAATTAGCGATTTTCAAAATCGAAGAACAAGGATTTGGTAAAGGTCAAACCAATTATAGATTAAGAGATGCTGTTTTCTCTAGACAACGTTATTGGGGAGAGCCATTCCCTGTTTATTACCAAGATGGTTTACCAAAAATGATCGATACGAAACACATGCCGATTATTTTACCAGAAGTTGAAAAATATTTACCTACCGAAGATGGAAAACCACCGTTAGGAAATGCAACTACTTGGGCTTGGGACACCGTAAACCATAAAGTTGTTTCTACAGATTTAGCCGACAATAAAACAATTTTCCCTATTGAATTGAACACCATGCCAGGTTGGGCAGGAAGTTCTTGGTATTTCTTACGTTACATGGATCCTAAAAACGAAGGCGAATTCGTAAGCAAAGAAAAAGCAGATTACTGGAAAAATGTAGATTTATACATTGGTGGTTCTGAACACGCTACAGGACATTTATTGTATGCTCGTTTCTGGACAAAATTCTTATACGATCAAGAGTTTATTTCTTTTGATGAACCGTTCCAAAAAATGATCAATCAAGGAATGATTTTAGGAAGAAGTAGTTTTGTTTATAGAGTGGACGCATCGAATACATTTGTGACTGCTTCAAAAAGAAAAGAACAAAAAACAATTCCAATTCACGTTGACATTTCTATCGTAGAGAACGATAAACTAGACATTGAAGCATTCAAAAATTCAAGAGAGGAGTATGCAAATGCTGAATTCATTTTAGAAGAAGATGGAACTTATGTTTGCGGACATGAAGTAGAAAAGATGTCAAAATCTAAATTCAACGTTCAAACGCCAGACGATTTAGTGGAAAAATTTGGCGCAGATACTTTACGTATGTACGAAATGTTCTTAGGTCCTTTAGAGCAATTCAAACCTTGGGATACAAAAGGAATCAATGGAGTACATAACTTCTTGCGTAAATTGTGTCGTTTGTTTGAAGGAGAATTATCAGATGCAGCACCTTCAAAAGATGCGTTGAAATCATTACACAAAACCATCAAAAAGATAGGAGACGATTTAGAACGTTTTTCATTCAACACAGGAGTTTCCAACTTTATGATTTGTGTGAATGAACTAACGGAGCAGAAATGTAACAACAAAGCAATACTTCAAGAGTTAGTGGTTTTACTTTCTCCTTATGCTCCTCACATTGCCGAAGAACTTTGGGAGAAGCTCGGAAACGAAAGTGGAACAATTAGTTATGCTGCATTTCCTAAATTTGACGAAAGTGTATTAGTAGAGTCTAATTTCTCTTATCCAGTATCTTTTAATGGAAAAATGCGATTTAAAGTAGAATTACCACTAGCATTGACTCCAAAAGAAGTAGAAGCAATCGTAATGGAAAAACCAGAATCTCAAAAATACCTTGATGGAAAAACTCCTAAAAAGGTGATTGTAGTTCCTGGAAGGATTGTGAACGTGGTGATGTAATTGATATCGCCATTAGTTTAACATATACATCGCCCTTTCAGGGCTGATACCTATAGTACTTAACTAACGAAGGGATATCCCCTTCGTTAATATACTTCATCCTTACAGGATTTGTAGAGAATAGTTTTATTTTTAATCCTGTAAGGATGATATACTATAACATCGGGAAAACCCGATGTTTATGATGAGTACGCCTTATATATTATCAACCCTGAAAGGGTGGTCTATATTAGCCCTGGAAGGACGACGTAATCAATCCCAAACATACTTTTCATCATATTCCACTTCATATTTTTTCAAAAATAATCTGAATTCATTTTTAAAGGGCTTTTTATCGTGATGTTCTTTTTGATTTGCAATGTAATTTTTCACGATTTCAATCTGAGATGGATTCACCGAAAAAGCTCCATATCCATCTTGCCAGTAAAAGTTAGAATAGTTTTTACTTCTTGTCTTAATCCATTTCGAAGAATGTGATTTTATCTTTTTAACTAATTCAACTAATGAAATGTTTTTGGAAAGCATACAAAGTATATGAATATGATCGGTATAACCTCCTACAATTAAAACACTGCAGTTTAGACTATTACAAATTCCACCTAAGTATTTATGTAATTCATTTTCTATTTCTTCATGGATTAATGGTTCTCTATATTTCGGGCTAAAGACGATATGAATATAATTTTTTACGAGTGATTGTCCCATGGTTTTACTTCGTCCTTTCAGGACTTTATTGGTTAGTTATGTTATTATTTAGCTAGTCCACGAAGGAAATATCCCTTCGTTGGTATACTCCATCCTTACAGGATTTTGTTAAGTTATTCGTTAATATAAATATAGTAAAAAAATGATTTTAAAAAACCTTTTTCTATAATTCAAATTCTTAGTTTCAGAAAAAAACAACCAAATTGTTAGTCTTTAAAATCCATTTAGGATTAAAACTAAACATATATTTTCATCTTGAAAAGTATGATTTAATATAACATAGGGAGTTATTATCCAAGGTATAACAAACCGTAATTAGCATAAAAGTTCTGAAAGGAAAACATAATCAATCCCCATTTTATAAGAAAAAACTATCTTTGTCTAAACACATCTTAAAAAGCACGATGAGTACAAAAATCGAAGATTTAACAATCTATAATAGTCTGTCTGGTCAGAAAGAAAAATTTGAACCAATCCATAAGGATAAAGTGGGAATGTATGTTTGTGGTCCTACGCTTTATAGTGAGCCTCACATGGGTAACATGCGTACGTTTATCAACTTTGATTTGATTTACCGTTACTTGTTAAAAGCTGGTTATGATGTGAAATACGTTAGGAACATAACTGACGCTGGACATATCACAAATAGTGCTGGTGAAGCAGTAGATAGCATTGGTAAAGCTGCTCGTTTGGAAGACGTTCAATCGCTAGAAATCGTTTACAAGTACAACGTGAAATTTCAAGAGTTACAGCGTATGTATAACATGTTACCGCCTACTATTGAGCCTACTGCAACTGGACATATTCAAGAACAGATAGAAGTAGTTGAAAAGATTCTAGAAAATGGCTTAGGTTACGTTGTAAACGGTTCTGTTTATTTTGATGTGAAAGCTTATTCTGAGAAATATGAATATGGAATTTTAAGCGGTAGAAAAGTAGATGAACTTGCGGAAGAAACACGTGAATTAAACGCACAAGACGAAAAAAGATTCTTCGCAGATTTTGCACTTTGGAAAAAAGCAAACCCAGACGACATGCAAATTTGGCGTTCTCCTTGGGGAGATGGTAACCCTGGTTGGCACATCGAATGTACTGCAATGAGTACCAAATACCTTGGAGATCACTTTGACATTCATGGTGGTGGTTTGGATTTAAAATTTCCACACCACGAAGACGAGATTGCGCAAAACTGTGGTGCTTTAGGTTGTGAACCTGCAAAATATTGGATGCATGCTAACATGTTGAATGTGAACGGACAAAAAATGAGTAAATCTTTAGGGAATTATTTTTTACCGAAAGAAATCGTTGAAGGAACTACCGATGTTTTTGAAAAACCTTATGCTCCAAATGTGTTGCGTTTTGCTATGATGCAGGCACATTATAGAAGTACTATCGATTTATCTTCAGACTCCTTAAACGCTGCTGAAAAAGGTTTTTCAAGGTTGTCTGAAGCAATAAATAAATTAGATAAATTACAAGTTTCTGAGAATTCTTCTCAAGATGTTCAAGCAATCGTTGATAGTTTCTACAAAGCCATGAACGATGATTTTAATGCTCCTATTCTGTTAGCAAACATCTTCGAAGCAGTGAAATACATCAACTCTATTTCAGATGGTAAAGCGACCATTTCAAAAGAGGATTTAAATTCACTTTCAACTGAAATAAATTCTTTTGTTTTAGATGTTTTAGGTTTAGAACTTCAAGAAGCAAATACCGATTCAAAATTAGGTCCTGTAATGGATTTAGTTCTAGATATCCGTAAGAATGCAAGAGAGAACAAAGATTGGACAACTTCGGATAAAATACGTGATGGGTTAGCTGCTGCTGGTATTGTGGTGAAAGACGGAAAAGAAGGGACGACTTGGAGTTAATGAATTCTAGGTTAGACCTCAATTAAAAGCTATTACTTTTTAAATTCTATTTTCTAAGTGAGTACTTGTTGATAGTAAGGTTTGTATTTTCAGCAATATCTGTCATTTCAATTATTTCTGATTTACACAAATCTACCTATAAAAATTGACCATCATTTATTGGTAATGCGCTTTATTTCAATAAACGTTTAGTATATGAAAAGTAGGCGATTTCGAGGTACTAAGCTTTAGGTTAAGTACAAAGTTTGATACGACCCAAAAACTTTGAATTTAATACTGTTTCGCCTATTTTTTATTCATTAAATTCTTTTGGATATTCAACCATTCCACTAATTCCATTCAGTCCGTTTTCAACTAATTCAATTGCCATACAATTCTCCTTTGGCACTTCAAATGGCAGTTCTATTCCAAATTTATCTACTTGCTCGTAGCCAAATCTTGGATAATAATTTTCATGTCCGAGAAGAATGATTGATTTATGCCCTAATTGTTTAGCTTTTTTATGTGATTCAACTATCAGTTTCCCACCAATCCCTTGTCCTTGAAATTCGGGTAGCACAGAAATAGGGGCTAAAGCTAATGAGTCAAATTCTTTCGTCTCATTTTTTACTTTCAACTTCGTGAGTAAAATATGTCCAACTATTTTTCCGTCAATTTCAGCAACCATTGATAAATCGGGAATGAAAGCGTCTGATTTTCTTAATCGCTCGACTAAGAACTGTTCCGTGTTGTCTGCAAATTCTGCGTCTTTAAAAGCACTTTCAATTAGGTTAAAAACTTCTTTATGGTCTTTTATAGTTTCTTGTCGTATTGTCATTTTGAATTTCATTTTTTATTCGGGCTTATTTTAAAACATAAAGTTTAAGAATAGGATAGTTAACCCATCTGTACAGCTATCACACGATCACTTCTTATTTAAATGAAACATGACAATAACGTGTGGAATAGTAATAGCAGCCAGAAATGCAAAAAATAAGCTAATGAAGCTGACCTTCATATACATTGAAATCAAGTATACAACGAAAAGTCCTAGTAAAGATATTATCCAATTTAACAGGGACGATTTTAAATACTTTGAAAAACTTGATTGATTTAATCCGCCGTATAAAGCATCCACCTGATCTTTTAAAGATGGGATTGAATGCCAGACCACAAAAAAGATCGCGAATGCCCAGAGTAAAGAGGCTAGTTTAAATATTGTTGCAAATAGCAAAATCAAAAAGAATTCTTGAAAATAATCCAAACCGCTTTTGAAATTATTAGAGTTCAAATAAACTGAAACAATTGTAGCAACTATTCCAAAAAGCAGGAAAATTAGATAGTGATTCTCGATGACTTGAAGACCTGTAAGCTCTTCAATGATGATGGAGGTATGCCCCGAATTCAAAAAAAACAATAATCCAAAGATCAAACTGCCATAACTAAAGAACAATAATTTTGATTTTAAACTACTTTTTTTTACGAAATTGAAAAAGTGCTGTTCTCCAAAATGATAACAACTAAAACCGATAAAAATTAGTAGCGCTAAAAGTGGGAACATTATAAAAGCTATCGTTGTAGCTCCTATTAAGCCTACATATAAAAATAAATACTTATGCTTGACTTTGTTTGTTTTACTTGTGATCAAGCCGATGAGAGCAATATCATTCGCTCCATGTAAAATGCCGATGGTCAAAACAAAGCAGTAGGCTAAATACACTTCATAATTTGATGGAATCTGAATGGTTAACCAGAGCAAGAAAACCGTGAATATTAAGTTGAAAATCGATGATTTCATAATTTAAATATACGGATAAATTTAATTTTGTTTAACTAAAACTTGGTTTTGTTAAATAAAATGATTTACTTATAAGTAATTAATGTTAAATAAAAAAAGCAAATTATGGAATCTTTAAAAATTTTATCTGCCAACTTTGGTAAAATGGCAACCGACGATTATGTGGGCTTTACTTTCTTTGTAGGATGTATGGCAATGATGGCTGCAGCCGCATTTTTCTTTCTTTCCTTAAACACTTTTGACAAAAAGTGGAGAACATCAATTCTGGTGTCAGGATTGATTACATTTATTGCAGCTGTTCATTATTGGTACATGCGGGATTATTGGGCGGCACATGAAGAATCACCCACATTTTTCAGATATGTTGATTGGATCCTCACAGTGCCACTTATGTGTGTTGAATTCTACCTCATACTGAAAGCTGCAGGAGCAAAGAAATCTTTGATGTGGAAATTAATTTTTCTCTCCGTTGTAATGTTAGTGACTGGCTACCTCGGCGAAGCCGTATACAGAGATCAAGCTTGGGCTTGGGGATTAATTTCTGGAATTGCTTACTTCGTAATCGTCTACATTATTTGGATGGGAGAAGCGAAAAAATTGGCAGAGCAAGCTGGTGGTGCCGTACTTCGAGCACACAAAACTCTTTGCTGGTTCGTATTAGTCGGATGGGCAATTTATCCGCTTGGTTATATGGCTGGAACACCAGGGTGGTACGAAGGCTTGTTTAGTGGCCTAAATATGGATATTATCTACAACATTGGTGACGCAATCAACAAAATTGGTTTTGGACTAGTTGTCTATGGCTTAGCAGTTGCTGCTTCGTCCAAGTCAGAAGCATAGGAGTTATATCCTTCAACACAAAAGCCTCTCAATCGAGAGGCTTTTGTGTTGAAGGTGTTTTGTTTACTTGTAAATGTTTGATGAAGTCAGGTTAGGTTTATACATCTGTTATTTATTCTTTTTATTACCGCTAACGTTCTGGCTAAACTGCGTTTTAATGCAGTTTAGGTTTTGTTAGCAAATGTTATTGTTTAATTAATCGTGCAATTCCAACAGTACCTCTTTTATTGATAAGCCTTATCATATAATACCCAGTGTTTAAGTGCGAAATATTAATTGCGGATCCCTGATTTTCTGAATCAATAACTATTTTACCATTGGAGTCTATTATTTCTAACTTCTCAACTCTAGCAGGATTTAATAAGTTAATAGTATTTGATGATGGGTTTGGGTATATCGAATTTGAAGAGGTTGAATTAAAAATCGTGGTTGTGCTCAAATTAGAATCTATATTTGAAACAAATCCCCATGATTCAGTTTTAGAGAGTTGGTTTACAACGCCAGTGCTGACATCAATAGTCCATAAAGAGGTGTTTGCTTCTGTTGAATCGAATGTTTCAACAAGAATTAACCCATTTTGAGAGTCAAAAGTCAGTGGTGCTTCTTTATCTTGACCTAGAGCACCT
>Ga0228627_1000972_pt1 | contig 15943 bp, 16 predicted proteins | sample 33DmetaG_FD_190483 | JGI IMG/M metagenome (GOLD analysis project Ga0228627, IMG submission 190483) | Seawater microbial communities from Monterey Bay, California, United States - 33D | ecosystem: Environmental > Aquatic > Marine > Coastal | place: USA: California | collected 2016-09-28 | reverse complement strand
TGCAGAACCTTGAGGTTCAACTGGTTTGGCCACCAATGCTGGTTCGCGGTCGAACCTGTGGCGCTTGTGTTGTGCATCACCGGGCATTTGCCAGCGCTGTCTACGGGGGCTCCATCCATGGAAACTCTCCAAATCTGTTGGTTAAAGGTGACGGCGTCTAAGCAGCAATCAAGCCGTCTTGGAATTATTCTAACATCTGAGGTAAATCAGGGGAACTTGTTTTATCTGATAATAGTGATAAGAATTTCTGATGATTAACTTGACGCTCAAACAGCTTCGCTATTTGGATGCCCTCGCTGCACAGGGGCATTTTGGCCGTGCGGCTTCGATCTGTGCTGTGTCACAGCCCGCGCTGTCTATGCAGATCAAAGAATTGGAGGACAGCCTTGGCCTTGCGCTTGTGGAACGCGGCGGGCGGCAAGTGCGGCTGACGGAATTTGGGGCACGGTTTGTGGCCAAAGCCCGCGAGGTGCTTGCACAGGTCGAAGACATGGGCGAGATGGCCCGCGCCGCCCAAGACCAGCTTATGGGGCGTTTGCGGCTGGGCGTGATTCCCACCATTGCGCCCTATCTGTTGCCGCAGGTGATGACCGCGCTGGGCCGCAGTCATGCGGGGCTGGACCTGCATGTGCGTGAAACACAAACGCACCGACTGTTGGCGGATGTTGAGGCTGGGTTGCTAGAGGCGGCGATTGTCGCCCTGCCGGTGTCTGAGCCGGGGCTGACAGAGGTCGCATTGTTCGACGAACCCTTTGTCCTTGTGCGCCCAGGGGCAGAGGCTGGCCGCCCCGTACCGGACGCCCAGGCGATGGCCGAAATGCGCCTGCTGCTGTTGGAAGAGGGGCATTGTTTTCGCGACCAAGCGCTTGAGTTTTGTGGCCTGAGCGGTGTGGGGCGTGAGGCGCTGGATGCCTCATCGCTGTCGACGCTGGTGCAAATGGTCGATGCGGGCATTGGCGTTACGCTATTGCCGGAAATGGCGGTGCGGCTGGAAACCCGGTCAACGCAGGTGGATGTCACGGTCTTTTCTGGCGCGCAGCCACCAACCCGAACCGTTGGGATGGTGTGGCGCAGGTCCAGCCCATTGGCCGCGCAGTTGCACGATATTGCACAGGTTGTTCGGGTCGCGGCCCTGAACTAGGCGCGCGCAGCCACGCCGAACAACCCACCCATGTGCCGTGTCGCGACCCGTTGCACCACGATCAACGCGATGACCCAGCCCGAGGCCACGGCCGTCGCGATGCCGAACCAAACGCCCCAAACGTCAAAGCCCATGGCCCCCACGAACAGCCAGATGAAAGCCGCCACGCCGAACCCTTGACGGTAGAGGCTGATCCACAGGGTGTAGACGGGTTGCTTAAGTGCCTGAAGGATCGAGTTGATGGAAAACAGCATCATGTAGATCGGGAAGAGAATGGCATCGACCTTGAGATAGCTTGCGCCGACCGCGATCACCTCTGGGTCGTCCGAGAAAAGCGACACAAAGTAAGCCCCGCCAAACCACAGAGTTGGGGTCGCGATGACAGTCATCGCAAAGCCGAGCTTCCAGCAATAGAACAACGCGTCGCGGACGCGGTCGTGGTGCCCGCCACCAAAGTTCTGCCCCGCGATGGGCAAGAGCGCGCCGGTCATCCCGAGAACAGGCAAAAGCAAGATCTGCTCAATCCGGAGGCCCACGCCGTAGGCTGCAATTGCGCTTTCACCAAAACCCTTGAGTGCGAATTGCACCACGAAGCCTGAGACGAACATTACCATCATAGCGGTAGAGGACGGCAAGAGCTGCGATGTGATGGCGCGGAAACGGGACATATCAGGGGCAAAAGCCGCGCGGGTGATGCCTTCGAAAATCTCAAGCTGTGACACGCGGTAAAGGATCCAGACCATCACACCGGTTTGGCTAAGCACGGTTGCAATCGCGATCCCGTTAAAGCCAAAGCCCAGCGTAAACATCAAAAGCGGGTTGAGCACGATGTTGGCCACGAAGGCGACCATCAATGCGCGCTGCATCGAAACGGTGTCGCCATGCGCCTGAAGAATGCCGTTCGCCCCATAGGACATGAAAAACCCCGGCAGCGAAAAGATCAGGACGTAAAAATAGCCCATCGCCGCATCGCGGTAGCCGCCCGGCTCGGACACGACCGTGATCAGGGCGGGGCCTACGAAATACGCCACACCCATCAGGATTGCTGTGGCGATAACGCCATAGGTGATCCCTTGGGCGGCGATGGCGCGGGCGTCGTCTGTGTTCTTGGCGCCTTTCGCGTTTGAGACAAGCGCGCTCATGGCGGAGCTGAGGCCAAAGCCGATGGCCATAAAGACGAAAAACGCTTGGAACCCGATGGCCAACCCGGCCTGCGCTTCGGTCGAGAGCATCCCTGCGTAAAACACATCGACCACGTTATAAAGCGTGGCAAACAGCATCCCCATGGCCGCAGGCACGGCCAATCGCCAAAAGTGGCCCGACATTGGGCCCTCGGTTAGGTCGTATTCGCGACGGTTCTTCATTGCTCGGCTGCTTGCATTTTACGCTCCAGCCAGCGGACACCCGCAGAAACGATAAGGATCAAAATCAAATATTCCACCACAAGGATCGTGTAAATTTCGAGCGGTCGATAAACGCTTACGGACAACTCATTCGCCTTGCGGGTCAGTTCCTGCATGCCAATGACCGACACAAGCGACGACATTTTGATCATATAGACGAATTGATTGCCCAAGGCGGGCAGGATGCGGCGGATGGCTTGGGGTAGGATCACATAGCGCATCGTATCGCGGTAGTTGAGCGAGATGGACTGCGCCGCCTCATACTGGCCGCGCGCAACTGACTGGATGCCTGCGCGAAAAATCTCGGCCTGAAACGCGCTGTCCGATAGCGCGAGGGCGAGGACACCGGCCCAAAAAATCGTCAGGTTAATGCCCGACACGACAGGCAGCCCGTACCAAACCCATAGGATGAGGACGAGGATCGGGACGGCACGGACCAGCTCAACATAGGTGCGGTTGACCCCGCGCCAGCCCCGGTGTTTCGACAGGCCCGGCAGGGCGATCAACAGCCCGATTACCACGGAAAAACAGATCGCCGTCAGCGAAAGGGCAATGGTCCAATACGCACCGGAGGCCAAGAATTTGAGGTTGTTCCAACCGGTCGTCGTGGTCGGATCGATAATGTACCAGCCCCAGTTGGCGCCGCCGCATCCCGTTAACAGCAGCAGGGGAACGAGAAGGAAAATACGGTTCATGACGCGCCCCTAATGATTGAGGATTTGATTGAGAAAAGTGGCGAAACGCTCTGATTTGGGCGCTTTGAACACTTGCTCGGGGGGGGCCGACTTCGACGATTTCGCCTTTGTCCATGAACACCATGGTGTCCGCGACTTTGCGCGCAAAGCCCATTTCGTGCGTGACCACGATCATCGTCATACCGGACCGCGCCAGTTCGACCATTACATCCAAGACTTCGGCGATCATTTCGGGATCAAGGGCTGAGGTCGGCTCATCGAATAGTAGAATGCGAGGCTCCATGCACAGGGACCGAGCGATGGCCACGCGTTGCTGTTGGCCGCCAGACAGTTGGCGCGGCAGCTTGTTAGCCTGATCGGGGATGCGCACACGCTCTAGGTATAGCATCGCGCGGGCCTCGGCTTCTTCCTCGCTTAGGCCCAAGGCGCGCCGCGGCCCCAGCGTGAGGTTTTCAAGCACAGTCAGATGCGGAAACAGGTTGAACTGTTGAAACACCATCCCAACGGTGCCGCGAATGTGATCAAGTGTTTTGTCGCTTAGCGTGACACCATCCACCACGATATCGCCGGTTTCATGGGCCTCAAGGCGGTTGATGCAGCGGATCAAGGTCGATTTGCCGGACCCGGAGGGACCACACACCACAACACGCTCACCTTCCTTAACGGAAAGAGAAACGTCCTTGAGCGCTTGAAAATCATCAAAAAACTTGGAAACGCCCTGCATCGAAATGAGGGGCGCCTGTGCGGCATCGGGCATGGAGGGTCTTTCTGGCTCGTGTCAGATTTTTATAAACTATAGTGTCATAAAAATTAGACACCACTGGGCATTTCTTTCCTTGAGTGGCAAACTATGTCCCAATCATCAAACAGGAAGGTATCCCGATGACTTTTTTCAAAACCACCGCGACGATTGTCGCACTGGCCGCGAGCACCGTGGCCGCGCACGCACAATCCGTCTTGCAGGAAATCCTGTCGGAGGGCGTGCTAAAGGTCGGCACAACGGGTGACTGGAACCCGATGACCATGCGCGACGTAGCCACAAATAGCTACACTGGCTACGATATCGACGTGATGACACAACTCGCCGCCGATTTGGGTGTCGAGATCGAATTCGTCCCCACAGACTGGAAAACGCTGGTCGCAGGTGTGACTGCTGGTCAATACCACATCACAGGCTCCGCGTCCGTATCGCCGGCCCGCGCAAAGGCCGCAGGCTACTCAAGCAGCTATTTCTCACTTGCGACGGTGCCACTGACGCTCAAGGAAAACGCAGGTCGTTTTTCTGAGTGGGAAGATCTCAATCAGGCAGACGTCAAAGTCGCCGCGACCTTGGGCACCACGCAAGAGCAACAGGTCAAAGCGTTCTTTCCGAACGCCGAGCACCGGATCGTCGAAGCCCCCGCCCGTGACTTCCAAGAAGTTCTTGCCGGTCGCGCAGATGCCAACATCACCTCTAACGTAGAGGCCAACAAACTGGTCGCACAGTACGACCAGTTGATGATTGTGCCCGTGTCCCAGGGGCGCGCGCCAACCCCCATCGCGATGCTGATGCCACAGGCTGATCAGGTCTGGATCAACTACGTCAACACATGGATCACGCTCAAGCAAGAGCAGGGGTTCTTTGACGAACTGGGTGTGAAATGGCAGCTTTTGGCTGAATAATTCTCGACCAATCTTAGAAAAGGCCGTCCTTTGGGGCGGTCTTTTTTATGCAATTGACCACAAATGCACGGCCTGCAATCGCTACATTTTTCTCATACTGGGACGCGGGCAAAACCGTGCTAATTCTGCCCAAGCACCTGTTCGGAGGCTCTATGCTCATTATCTACAATGTCCCCGTTTCGACCTACACTGCCAAGCTGCGGGTCACACTGCGCCACAAGGGCCTCGCGTGGAAAGAACTGCCCCCACCCGGCGGTTATGGTTCGGCGGAATACAAAGCCATCGTGCCTTCCGGCAATATCCCCGCCATGGTGCATGATGGCTTTATGCTCGCCGACAGTGAGGCCATTGCCGAATACCTCAACGAAGCCTTCCCAGATGTCCCGATGCTTCCTGCTGATCTGCGCCAGCGAGCTAAGGCCCGCGAATTTGGGCGGCTGCACGACACGCGCCTCGAACCCAACGTACGGGCACTCTTCCCACAGGTCGCCCATGCTACACGCGACATGGATGCGGTCCGAACCTGTGGCGCCGCGCTGAGCCAAAGCCTCAAGGCCCTCGAACTTTTACTCAGCCATTCCCAGTTGCCAACAGATCAATTGTGGCTCTGTGATACAGGCTTCGCTATCACGTTCGCATGGATCGATGCGATGGAAACCGCGCTTGGCGTGCCCGTCGAATGGCCCACCGCTGTACGCGCCTACCAAACGCGCTTGCACGGGTTCAAAGCTGTCTCTGACGAACTGGAGTTCTACCGCCCAGCAATGGAGGATTACCTTCAAAAAGCCCGACCCTAGATAGGTTCAAAACACTCTTTGGTTCCCGAATATCCCGGGGGAGGCGCGTCAGCGGCGGGGGCAGCGCCCCTTTACGCCCGGCGCAGTCTCAGCGCGTTGGTCACCACAAAGACAGAGCTTAACGCCATCGCTCCGCCGGCAAGCATGGGCGACAGCATCACACCCCAAACGGGGTAGAGCGCGCCCATTGCGACCGGGATCAAGGCAGTGTTGTAGGCGAATGCCCAGAAAAGGTTTTGTCGGATATTACGCATTGTCGCTCGACTTATGGCCACGGCGCGCGCAACTCCGCCCAAATCCCCGGACATCAAAACCACATCCGCTGCCTCCATCGCGATATCGGTCCCGGTTCCGATCGCAAGGCCCACGTCCGCCAAAGCCAGCGCGGGCGCATCATTGATCCCATCGCCGACAAAAGCCAACGGGCCGTCCGCGCGCAACCGCTCAAGAGCGGCCGTCTTGTCCGCGGGCAGACAGTCTGACACCACGATATCAATTCCAAGCTTCGCGGCCACCGCATCGGCGGTAGAAGCCGCGTCGCCCGTAATCATCGCAACTCTTAGCCCCATCTCCCGCAATGATGCGATTGCGGCGGGTGTGCTGTCTTTGATGCGGTCTGACACGCCGATAGCCGCCACCAAGTGGCCATCAATCGCCGCATAAAGGGGCGTCTCTGCCGGACTGAAAGGCCCGTCTAGATCTAGCGTCACGCCCAGCTGGGCCATAAATCGCGCGGCACCTACTTGGATCGTTTTGCCGTCAACAAGGGCGCTTGCACCCATACCTGGGGTGGCGCTGAATTTGGTTGCCTTGAGCAGGGGCAAGCCATCAGCCGCGCGACAAATCGCCTGCGCGATGGGGTGCTCGGACTGGCTTTCTACGGCAGCGATTTGGGCCAAGACGGTGTCTCGGTCTAGCCCTTCGCGCAGAGTGAGTGTGGTCAACTCCGGGCGGCCCTCTGTCAGCGTGCCCGTTTTGTCGAAGGCAATCGTTGAAATTTTCTCAAGGCGCTGCAATGCCTCGCCCTTGCGAAATAACACCCCCAGATCTGCGGCGCGGCCCGAGCCAACCATGATGGACGTCGGTGTCGCAAGGCCCATGGCGCAGGGGCAGGCAATAATCAGGACGGATACGCCCGACACCAGTGCCAGCCCCAGCGCGGGATCCGGGCCGAATATCAACCAAATTCCTATCGTAATTGCCGCCAACCCCATCACAACGGGCACGAATACCCCAGTGACCCGGTCCACCAAGGCCTGGACCGGTAGCTTTGCGCCTTGGGCGGTTTGGACCATGTCGATCACTTGCGCCAAGACGGTGTCGCGCCCGACGGCGCGGGCTTCCATTACCAAGGCTCCAGTCCCGTTGACCGTGCCGCCGATGACCTGCGTGCCGGGGGTTGCGTGAATAGGCACGGGCTCGCCCGAAATCATGCTTTGATCGACAAAGCTGTCACCCGACACAACGGTGCCGTCTACGGGCACGCGTTCGCCGGGGCGAATGTGCAAGCGGTCGCCAACAATGACGTCCGCAAGGGGGCGTTCGACGGGGCCTGCATCGGTCTCGACCCGGGCGGTTGCTGGGCGCAGTCCGATCAACCGGGTGATGGCGGCCCCCGTGCGGCCCTTAGCACGGGCCTCTAGTGCGCGGCCGAGCAGGATTAGGGTGCAGATCACGGCAGCCGCTTCAAAGTAGATGGCCTGCGTACCCTCGGGCAGGATGTTCGGCGCAAACAGAGCCACCGTTGAAAACCCCCATGCCGATGCAGTGCCCAATGCGACAAGCGCGTTCATCTCGGGCGCGCCGCGCAGCAGGCTGGGCACCCCAAGCCGAAAGAACACTGCACCGGGGCCTGCCAAAACGACTGTCGCCAGTGCGAATTGGATGAGCCAACTGGTGCGCATGCTGATGGTCATTTGTATCCAGTGGTGGAAGGCAGGCGATAAGTGACTGCCCATTTCGAGGATCAACACCGGCAGGGTCAAAATACCGGCGATCAATGCCGCGCGTTGCAGTGCGGTACTTTCGGCGGCTTTTCTATCGACCCGCGGGATCGCGCTGTTGGTGACATGGGCGGTGTATCCAGCATCCGTCACCGCTTGGGCCAGTTGGGCAGGTGTCGTGACACCCTCAACGTAGGTGATCTTTGCTGTCTCGGATGCAAGGTTAACGCTGGCCTGCGTGACGCCGGGAACCGCGCGCAATGCGCTTTCGGCCCGACCGACGCATGACGCGCAATGTAGCCCAGTGATCGTAAGGTCCGCCTGTGATGTGGCCGCCGGATAGCCTGCCGTTTCGAGGGCCGCGCGGGCGGCTAGGAATGTATCGTCGTCCGCTACCTGCATCTGCGCAGTTTCCGAGGCGAGGTTTACTTGCGCCGATGTCACGCCCGGAACTGCCGACAACGCAGCCTCGGCGCGGCCAACGCAAGACGCGCAATGCAGGCCGGTAATTGAAAATGTGATAGTGCGGGACATAGATGCTCCTCTCTTCTCAGATAGGAACAAAACCCACAATTTGCCAAGGCCCGCTGCCTGCGGCGAAAGCGTCAGGGCAGGGGATCGGTGCGGTACAACTGCACCTTTAGGCCGCCATGCGCGATGGGTCCCTCTGTCGGCAAGAGCGGCAGGCCAGTGGCCTTGGCCAGCCCACCGTCGGAGGTGATAATGCCAACCCGCCACCCGCTAAATCGTTCTAGCAGGGTTTTGCCGAGGGCCCCGTAGAGAGAGAATAGCAGTTTGCGTTCGCCGATGCGCGCGCCATAGGGCGGATTGACGATGACAAGCCCGGGCGCGGTATCGGATGGTGGGGTCAGGTCGCTAGCGGCGGCGCGCGTGAATGTCACGGCGACGCCTGCGCGCGCGGCATTGTCCGTGGCCATCTTGATTGCGCCTGCATCCCGGTCGGAGCCGTGGAATTGCGTAGCGGCCTTGGTCTGGTGGCCTTGGGCCTTGGCGCGCATCGCGGTCCATGCATCTGCGTCAAAGGTGGCAAGTTGTTCAAAAGCAAAGCTGCGCGACCGTCCTGGCGCGATGCCCGCGGCAATTTCCGCCGCCTCAATCACAAAAGTGCCAGAGCCGCACATGGGGTCCACCACGGCTTCATGGCCCGTAAACCCGCATTGCCACAAAAAGGCCGCCGCCATGTTTTCGCGCATAGGGGCCTTGCCCACGCCCGCCTTGTGCCCGCGTTTGTGTAGACTTTCGCCAGAAGTATCGATGCTGATAGTGCATAAGTCATCGAAAATGCGAACCTTGAGCACGACCTCAGCCTCAGCCGACAGGGTGACGCCCGCGCTTTCGGTTAGGGCGCGTTCCACGCGCTGTCGTGCGGCGTTGTCGTGATAGATTTTGGACTTGCGGCAGGTCACTTCGACCCGCACGGGTACATCAGTGCGCAAAAAGGCCGCCCAGTCGAATTTGCGTGCACGCTTGTCCAGCTGCGCAAGGTGGAACGCCCGAAAGCTGCCCACACGGGCCAAAACCCGGCCCGCGCTGCGCAGCCACAGGTTTGCCCGCCACACATCGGGCCAGCCGCCCTCAAATGTGACACCGCCCGGAACGACCTGCGCTCCATCATAGCCCAATTCGACCACTTCGGTGCACAAAGTGTGTTCTAGCCCAGGTGTGGTCGTCGCAAAGATTTCAAAGTTGCCCATCCTGCGTCCCTAGCGCCAAATGCCCGCCGCAGCGAGCCGAAAAAATGCCAGCCACGGTCGGTATGTGGTGGGAATTCTTGTCAGAACGTTTACATTCTCGGGACCCCCACGACGAGGGTGGGGCAAAAATGGGAGAGATCTGATGAAGATGTTTACGAAAGCGGCCTTCGCGGCGGCTGTCTTGGCCGTTGGTGCCATGGGAACAGCAAAAGCCGAAGAAGCCAATTATGTGCTGTCGACGGCCTCCACCGGTGGCACCTATTATCCCGTCGGCGTGGCCCTTTCCACGCTGGTCAAGGTCAAGCTGCAGCCAAAACAAAAAATCGGCATGTCCGCGATTTCGTCGGCAGGTTCGGGCGAAAACGTTCGTCTGATCCGCGAAGGCGAAGCACAGTTCGGCATTTTGCAGGGTCTGTTTGGGTACTACGCTGCGACGGGCACGGGCCCGCTGGCAGAAGTCGGCCCCCAAGAGCACCTGCGCTCAGTTTCGATGCTGTGGCAGAACGTTGAGCAATTCATCATCGCCGCTGATGCCGCCGAAACTGGCACGCTGTCGGATGTGACCAAACTGACAGGTGCATCCATGGCTCTGGGGCGTCAAAACTCCGGGACAATCGGTTCCAACGCCGCTCTGATGGCTGGCTTAGGCATCGACATCAACGAAGCGTTCGATCTGGTGTACGCAGGTTATGGCCCCTCGGCTGAGGCGCTGCAGAACGGTCAGGTCAAAGGCATTTCGACACCCGCAGGTGTCCCAACTGGTGCCGTTAGCCAATTGTTGGCTGCAGCAGGTGACAGCGTGAAATTCCTGAACGTGACACCCGAGGAACTTGCAGCCGCAGACGGCGGTCGTGAACTTTGGACGCCCTACACCATCGCGGCTGGCACTTACCCCGGTCAGACCGAGGATATCCAGACGATGGCGCAGCCTAACTTCTTGGCCACGCACGCCGACCTGCCCGAAGAGCACGTCTACATGATCACCAAAACCATGTATGAAAACCTGCCCTTCTTGCAGGCGATCCACCCCGCGACCAAAGCCATGGCAATTGACTCCGCCATTGCAGGCCTGCCAGTGCCGCTGCACCCCGGTGCGCAGCGTTACTATGAAGAAGTCGGGATCGAAATCCCCGCGCGCCTGATCGCGCAGTAAAACGACCTTAGGGCCAGCGGAACAAACCGCTGGCCCTTCTTCTATTCCGGGGAGGGGATACGATGGCTGACGCAACACCAGTGGACCGCGAAGAGGGCGGTTTGACACGGGAATATACCGGCCTTGCGGGTGTGCTTTTGGGGGTGCTGTGCGCGGGCATCGCGTTGATGCATCTGTATGTGGCGCTTGATCCCTTTATCTCGGAACTGCAACGCAACGCCTTTCACTATGCGGGCTTTGGGTTCTTGGCCTGTCTATTGTATCCACTTGCGACCAACCCGGCGGTTCGCGCTCTGGATATTCTTTTTGGGGTTCTGATCGCCGCCTCCGCTATTTATTTATCCCTCGCGGAGAATGCGATTTACGATCGCGGGGTGAAGCTGATTACACTCGACTGGATCGCGATTGGCATCTGTGTCGCAGGCGCGGTTGAGCTGACGCGCCGTCTGACAGGGATGATTATCCCCACGCTGATCGTCCTTGCACTGACCTATGTCGGTTGGTGGGGCTCGCTCATTGGAGGCGTCTTTTCGTTCCCCGGCCTTAGCTGGGAAACCGTCGCGTTCCGCTCCATCTATGGGGATGACGCGATGTTCGGGACGATCGCGCGCATATCCTCTACTTATGTTTTCTTGTTCATCATTTTTGGCGCGTTCTTGCTGCGGTCTGGCGCGGGCGAGTTCGTGATCGACCTTGCGCGTGCGGTTGCGGGCAAATTGGTGGGTGGGCCGGGCATCGTCGCGGTGATTGCATCGGGGCTTACGGGCACGATCTCTGGCTCTGCGGTGGCGAATACGGCGTCCACTGGGGTCATCACCATCCCCCTGATGAAGAAGGCGGGATTTAAGCCCAAGTTTGCTGGCGGAGTAGAGGCCGCATCCTCCACGGGCGGGCAGTTGATGCCGCCAATCATGGGGGCCGGTGCCTTTGTAATGGCCAGCTTTACGCAGATCTCATACGAGACGATTGTCGCTGTCGCGGCACTTCCGGCGCTATTGTATTTCCTCTCCGTGGCGTTTTTCGTCCGGATTGAGGCCAAGCGCATGAACCTCGCTCCGATGCCGTCGGATGGCCAAACACTTGGCTCGGCCTTCCGCAAAGGCGGCGCCAGTTTTGTGATCCCGATTACATTGCTGATCGGCATGTTGGTCGCGGGCTTTACCCCCACTTATGCGGCGGTTTTCGGCATTGTCGCGGTGATTGCATCCAGCTGGCTTACGCAAAATCCAATGGGCCCCAAAGCCGTGTGGGAGGCTTTGATCCTCGGGACCAAGAATATGGTGCTCACGGCGGTTTTGCTCTGCGCGGTGGGCTTGGTCGTGAACGTGATCACCACGGCGGGTGTGGGCAATACGTTCAGCCTGATGATCGCAAGCTGGTCGGGGGGGAACATCCTGATAGCGATTTTCTTGATCGCATTGGCCTCGTTGGTTTTGGGCATGGGGTTGCCCGTCACAGCGGCTTATATCGTGCTTGCGACGCTGTCGGCGCCCGCCCTGGCGGGGATGATTTCGGACCGATTTGTGATCGACGCGTTGGTCGCCGGGACGCTGGCGGACCCGGCAAAGGCGATCCTAATGATCGGCGTGCCTGAGGCGATAATGGCATTGGCGGGGCCAATGGATCCTGCGGCTGCAAGCGCGCTGGTCGGTGGCTTGCCGCTAGAATTGGCGGCACCTTTGCGCGACTTGGTTGTCCCGCAGGATGTGGCCGTAACGGCGATCTTGTCGGCGCATATGATCATCTTTTGGCTGTCCCAAGACAGCAACGTGACGCCACCTGTGGCTCTGGCGGCGTTTACCGCGGCGGCCATTGCGCGGGCACCGGCGATGGCCACCGGCGTGGCTTCGTGGAAGCTGGCGAAGGGGCTTTATATCGTACCTGTCCTGTTCGCCTACACGCCGCTGTTGTCGGGGGACTGGGGGGCGATGTTGACCGTGTTCGCCTTTGCGGTTGTTGGCATTTATGCACTGGCCGCAGCGCTTCAGGGCTGCATGGAAGCGCGCTTGGGCGTGGTATGGCGCGCAGTCTTGGCAGTGGCAGGTGTTGCCTGCCTCTGGCCATCAGACATGCGGGTTCAGTTGATCGGCGCAGCTATCGTGATCGCCAGCCTTGTGATCAACTTGCGGGTTGCGAAATCTGTGCCTCAGCCCACGCCATAAGGGCGTCAAGATCCGGGGCGACCTCAACTGCGAGGCCCCCGGTGAACTCTTGAAACGCGGCCAGATTGGCCCCGTTGAGGCCACATAAAACGGGCAGATCGGCGGCCATTGCTTCACCGATCAGGGGGCGAAACCCACGGCCCTGCGCCTCATGCTTACCGAACTTGTTCACGAGCAAAAGATCCGCGGTGTCCAGCGCTTGGGACGTGGCGGCCACGGCCTGTTCCAGCGCGGCAGGGTCCAGCCGACAACCGCGTGCGCCAAGCCCAAGAGACTGCGATATCCGCAGCACTTCGCCGGAATGCAGCACCGTAAGGTCCATGTCGCATTTACGCTCTGGCCCGCAATCTACGTTGCGTTGCACCACACCGGCGCAGGTCACGCCGCGTGCGCTTAGCCGCTGGGCCAGTTGGGCCAGCAGCAGGTCCATATCGCCCTTTCCGGGCATCATTGTATAAGCAAGTGTCATGGGCGCAGTGTGCACCTTAGCGGCTCTAGTTCAACGTTAGATTGCTCAGTTGGGCGCGAATAAATGTGTCGGTGTCGTCCGCATCCGCCGTAACACCCACCCCGATCAGAACGCCGGGGCCCGTACCAAATGCTGCGCGGTAGTCCGAGGCTAAATCAACAGTTTCGGTATGTTGACCCGTTCCCGCGCCGCGCCGCACGAGAGTACGAAGGCCGGGGTGATATGGGCTTTGCATGACAGTCCCGCGGGTTTTGTCGCCGCCCCAGACGTAGACAAGGGCGGTTGTGTTCTTGTCCCGCAATAATCGTGCAGCGCGGTTTGGGTTAATGTTCGCGGCGTTTTCTTGGGTGGTATAAACGAAATAGAGCGCGATGTTGCGGTCATCGCCGCCCTTTTGGCCCAAGTCCGTAGGGGGCACGCTTTGTTGCACCGCCCAAGCCCAACTTGCAGCCTTTGCATCCCGTAGACCCTCGGGCACTGCGCGCCATAAAAGCGAGACTGTTCCATCGGATACTATGTCTAACGCGCTGCCCTGTTGAGCATAGTCATTTGAAAAAAGACGCAGAAACCCTTGCTCACGCCAAGAGCCATCAAAGGGGATTTGTGTCGCTGCCGCAGGCAGGGTGAGTATGCAGGCCACGAGGGTGGCGGTGATGGTGTGTCTCATGCAGGCAGTTGAGCAAGGTGCGCGGAATAAGGGAAATCACAAGGCTGTGGGTAGTTTGGGTTAGCTTGTGGATCGTTTGCCACTAAGACATGTATTTTGTCCAACACACCGCATATAGTTGTGGACAACCCCAAGACACACCAAATTAAGTCTTTACAGACTCACCCCCAGGCGGGCACCATATTTTGTATGGACAGGGCAAAGCCGCCCTTTCCTTAGATTTCGACCCCGTCCCTTGTAGTGACCTTGAGCAAGGGGCCAAGGTAAAAGAGGTGCAGCCCATGAGCGCGTCTGAGCAATTTTACGAGACCGATGAGCTTCACCCTATCGACGTGGTTGAGACACTTGCTGCGCATCACGAGTGGGACTTTGATCGCACAACAGACGATCAGATATCGATGTCGATCGAAGGGCAGTGGCGGACATATTCGATCACGCTGGCATGGTCCGAATACGATGAAACACTGCGTTTGATCTGTACCTTCGAGATGGAGCCGCCAGAGGCGTCGCTGCCTGCGCTGTATGAATGTTTGAACCTGTGCAATGACATGTGTTGGACTGGCCAGTTTTCCTACTGGGAGCCGCATAAGTTGATGGTCTATCGCTATGGTTTGACGCTGGCAGGCGGGGCGTTTGCGTCGCCTGATCAGATCAACCGCATGATCGAGGCCGCTGTCACAGGGTCTGAGCGTTTTTATCCCGCGTTCCAACTGGTTTGCTGGGCGGATCGTAAGCCAGAAGACGCCATGCAAGTCGCCATTGCGGAGGCTTACGGCCGCGCCTAAGTTGCCACCCCAAGAGGGGGGCTTAAGATGGATTTCACAAACGTAAACGCGCGCGGCCTTGTGCTATTGGGCTGTGGCAAGATGGGTTCAGCGATGCTGGCTGGTTGGCTGGCTGACGGCCTTTCTCCTGCTGCGGTGCATGTGATTGACCCGGCTCCCTCAGACTGGCTGAAGGCCCAAGGCGTTGGCATTAACGGTTCGCTGCCGCGCTCCCCCGCGGTTGCCATAATCGCGGTGAAGCCGCAGATGATGGGTGAGGCGCTGCCTCAGCTGCAATCCCTTGAGAATACCCTGCTTTTGTCTATCGCTGCGGGTACCTCTATTGCCGTGTTTGCACAACATTTCCCCGGTGCCGCCATCGTGCGTGCCATGCCGAACACCCCTGCCGCCATTGGGCAGGGTATCAGTGCGATGGTCGGAAATGCTGCCACAACTGCGGATGATCTGGACATGGCCGAGGGCATTTTGCGCGCCGTTGGCGAGGTAGTGCGCCTTGATGCTGAGGATCAAATCGATGCAGTGACGGGGCTGTCAGGATCAGGCCCAGCCTATGTGTTCCACTTGATCGAGGCTATGGCAGAAGCAGGCGTGGCGCAGGGGCTAGATCCGGAACTGGCTCTTAAACTCGCGACCCACACCGTGGCTGGGGCCGGAGCATTGGCCATCGCCTCGGACGAGCCCCCCGCACAGTTACGCATCAACGTGACCTCGCCTAACGGGACGACCCAGGCTGGGTTGGAGGTGCTGATGCCAGAATTACCCAACCTGATCGCACGCACTGTGTCCGCCGCGACTTCACGCTCCAAAGAGCTTAAGGGGTAGGGCATGACCGACCTCAGCTTTGACGATTTTCAAAAGGTTGATATTCGCGTGGGCCAGATTGTCCGCGCAGAACCCTACCCCGAGGCGCGCAAGCCCGCGATTAAGGTCTGGGTCGATTTCGGACCTGAGATCGGTGAGAAAAAGAGCTCTGCTCAGATCACCAAACACTACGCACCAGAGGATCTGCCGGGCCGCAAAGTGATGGCAGTCGTTAACTTTCCACCGCGACAGATCGGAAAATTCATGTCCGAAGTTCTAGTGCTTGGGGTGCCGGATGAGGACGGAGAGGTGGTGTTGCTAACCCCCGACAAAGACGTGCCAATTGGCGGAAGGATGTACTGATGAAACTGCTTATTTCTCGGCGTTTACCTGAGTCAAATATGGCTGAGATTGAGGGTGATGCGCGCTTTGATGTCACCACCCGGACGACGACGCAACCGATGTCGCGCGATGAATGTGTGGCCGCTTTGGCTGACTATGACATCATCTTGCCGACGCTCGGTGATCTGTTTTCTGCCGCTGTTTTTGA
>Ga0228627_1000961_pt1 | contig 16040 bp, 18 predicted proteins | sample 33DmetaG_FD_190483 | JGI IMG/M metagenome (GOLD analysis project Ga0228627, IMG submission 190483) | Seawater microbial communities from Monterey Bay, California, United States - 33D | ecosystem: Environmental > Aquatic > Marine > Coastal | place: USA: California | collected 2016-09-28 | reverse complement strand
TCGTATGGTGGAATTGGTAGACACGCCGGACTTAAAATCCTGTGCCTGTATGGGCGTGCGGGTTCAAGTCCCGCTCCGAGTACTAAAAACCTTTCATAGAAATATGGAAGGTTTTTTTGTTTTAAAGCTATTTTAAATGTTTAATTGATAAAACAATAGTCAGGAATAAAATTTATCATGAAATCAATCTCCCTAAAAAGTTTGAAAAACTATCTAAGTAAAAGAAACTGGCTAGTGATAGCGGGACTATTTCTTTTAGTCGAACTTTTTATTTGGCCTACTGGTGAGTTTCCGCTGAATGATGACTGGAGTTATTCCAGATCAGTAGAAGCATATGTAAATCATGGCAAAATTGAATTCTCTGATTGGGTAGCTATCCCTTTTGTTTCTCAATACCTTATTGGAATATTTTTTAGCAAAGTTTTTGGTTTTTCCTTTTTTGCCCTACGTTTAGGCTCTATTGTTCTTAGTTTTTTAATGATTTTCATATTTGACAAACTATTAAAATCATTAAGTGTACGTGATTATTTTCGCTTCTTTATAAATTTATTGTTTGTTTTTAACCCTCTTTTTTTAACAATGGGGAATACTTTCTTACCAGATACCTACACGCTATTTTTTGCTCTTTGTTCTTTCTACTTCATGATTAAATATATTTTAGAAAACAAAAGTTTAAATTTCATTTTATTTATTATTTGCTCCTTATTAGGTACAATGACCAGACAAACAGGGATCTTATTGCCCTTCCTATTTGGTTTAATTTTCTTCTTCTCCAATAAGAAAACGCTAAAAAACATACTATTTTCATCTATCCCCTTTTTAATCAATTTCACAGCTCTTTTTACTTTTGAAAAAATTGCCAAATATTATGAATTACTTCCTAAAACTTACAATTTACAACTCAACGCTATCATTGATAAAGTAGAACATTTTTCGATGAGTTTATTTTTATACATAGCCTTGAACTTTCTATTGGCCACAATCTGTTTGGGGATATTTATATTACCTCTCACGGTTTCAAATTTTAAGTTTCATTTAAATCAAATTAGGAATAAAAAGATTTCAATAGTTTTATTATTTCTATTTGTACTCTTACTGATTACTAAACCTCTAATAACAATACATGTTTTACCTTTTAATGGAAATATATTTTTCCTTACAGGTATCGGTCCAGTAATTATGACTGGCTTAAATACGCAAGCAGTAACCGAAGTTTCGCTGTCTGTGAGAATTATTTCTGTTATTTTACATTTAGTGGGAGGTATTAGCTTTTTTGTTGCTTTTCACGCAATTATTTTATGGATAATTAATTCAATCAAAAAGAAAATAGTTTTCTTTCCCATCTTTTTTGTTCTACTCTTATTCGGATATTTAACGCCTATTTGCTTTAATTACGCAAACGATAGGTATTTACTTTTACTGATTCCCTTTTTCTTTGTTTCGTATCTTCTATCAGTAACATTCAAACTAAAAAAGTTAGGGTTTAGTTTAACCTTTATCCCCATCTTTATTTTTACAGCATTAGGAGTTCATGATTATTTCAGCATTAATAATTCCAGATGGAAAGCTTTAGATCAATTAACAAACATTCAACATATATCTCCCAATAAAATTGATGGTGGATTTGAATTTAACGCATGGCATTTATATGGAAAAGCAAATTACAAAGCACACCATGACAATAGATGGTGGTTTATTGATGATGATAAATACATTGTATCTCCTCAAAAAAGAGATGGATATATAATAGAAAAGGAATTTCCTTTGAAGTCAATAATGACCTATTCCTATGATGAAATGTATATCTTGAAACGAGAATGAAACATGCAGAAAATCAAACAATACCGTTTATTGATTATTTTACCTTGTATTACTATCATACTTGTCTGTTTACCTATCTACATCACTCGATTTAAATCAGATCGAAACTTTATAATTGGTAATGAAATTCTTTTGAATTTAAACTTATCCGATAAAAACAAAAGAGAAAATATTGAAAAAATTGCTCAATATGTTGTTGCAAACTTTAAACCCCCTTTAAAAAACTCTACCAAAGAAAAACCTTTTCACGAAATGATCTCAGATGGTTATGGTTTTTGTGACCAACAATCCTCAGTATTATTAGCACTTGCAAATTATGCTGGAATTCGAGGTCGACTTGTGTTCTTATACGGAGAAGACTCTATTTCTCATCATTCTGTCACTGAGATTTATATAGACAAATGGTATATGGTCGACCCATTTTTGGAAGTTAACTCAGACCCATCTTTTCTTCTGCCTTCAATTCAAGAAGTGATATTAAACAAAAAAATATTGAATCAGTTGCAATATGATACTTCTTTAATTAATCAAGATGAATATTATAATTTATTCACTCCGAAGTATCCTTACAAAATCATCCATGAAAACCAAGTTAAATACAGTAAAATAGAACAAATCTATCAAAATTACCTTCTATTATGGATGAAAGTACTTGGTAAAAAAGGAGTTCAGCTTATTAAAAAATATTCAAATTAATCTTCAAACACAAAAAACAGAGTGAAAAATTGATTTAAAAAAGACCTTCTAACCTGAATAATAAGCCTATTTACAAATTTTATTCCCTACTTTTGTCTTATGATTGAAGATATAATTATAAACGCACTTAGAGAGGACATTGGTGATGGAGACCACTCTTCATTGGCATGTGTTCCTGAGGATGCGATAGGAAAAGCAAAACTCATCATAAAAGATGAAGGGATAATTGCAGGCGTAGAATTAGCTGAAAAAATATTCAATCATTACGATCCAAATCTAAAAGTAACTGTTTTCATTAAAGATGGTACTCCTGTAAAAATAGGTGAAATTGCTTTGGAAGTTGAAGGAAGCTCTCGCTCTATCCTCGCAACAGAGCGACTTGTTTTAAATTTCATGCAAAGAATGAGTGGAATTGCTACTCAAACCAATACAATTGTAAAGCTTTTAGATGGTTGTAAAACCCACTTATTAGACACAAGAAAAACTACACCAGGAATCCGTTATATGGAAAAATGGGCAGTAAGAATTGGTGGAGGATATAATCATCGTTTTGCACTTTACGACATGATAATGCTTAAAGATAATCACATTGATTATGCTGGTGGAATTAAAAATGCCATTGAAAACACTCATCAATATTTAACGGAAACTGGTAAAGAGTTAAAAATCGAAGTGGAAGTTCGAGATGAAAAAGAATTAGACGAAGTACTTGAAATCGGTGGAGTAAATAGAATTATGTTGGATAACTTCACACCTCAACAAATAACAAAAGTACTTTCTAAAATACCGAAAGAGTTTGAAGTAGAAGCATCTGGAGGTATCACACTTGAAACTATCCGATCCTATGCTGAAACAGGAGTAGATTATATTTCTGTAGGAGCACTTACCCACAGTTTCAAAAGTCTAGACATGAGTTTAAAAGCTACTTTTGTTCATTAATAAAAACACCATGAATTTCATTAGCGCAAAAGAAACAAAAGAAAGATTCGATCAAAAGCATCTAGCTTTAATCGATATTAGAGAGCCATACGAAAGAGATATTTGTCATATTCAAAATTCAATTCATGTACCAATGGGGGATATTGAAAAGATTAAAAATGAAGTGACGAAATCAGAATTAGAAACGGTTTTTATTTGTAAATCCGGAAAAAGAGCTGAAGCAACCGCTAACTTAGTTGAAAAAGAACTAAATATTGACAATATAAATGTTCTTGATGGAGGTATTGTTTCCTGGATAGAGAATATTGATTCATCCTTAGAAATATATTAATTATGGAAATTTTAAAAAGTCTAATTGATTTTATATTACACCTTGACGACCATTTATTTGCAATGATAATTGATTATGGAATATGGATATATGCCATCCTATTCTTAATTATCTTTGTAGAAACAGGATTAGTCGTTATGCCTTTACTACCCGGAGACTCCTTGTTATTTGCTGCTGGTACTTTTTGTGCTGGAGTTACTAATACGGAAGGAGAAGTAGCTGAATTAAATTTATGGATTGTGATATCCTTATTAATTGTTGCTGCCATTTTAGGAGATGGATTAAACTATTTTTTCGGTAAGAATATTGGACTAAAAGTTCTTTCCTGGAAAATTAGAGGCCGTCAAATTGTAAAACAGAAATACATCGATCAAACTCATGAGTTTTACGAAAAACATGGACCTAAAACAATAATCATCGCTCGTTTTGTACCTATCGTTAGAACATTTGCTCCTTTCGTTGCTGGTATAGGTGAAATGAGCTATGGGAAATTCATTCGTTTTAATATCATAGGTGGAATTGCATGGGTAGTAGGACTTACTCTTTTAGGTTATTTCTTTGGAGGTTTGGAATTTGTTCAAAAGAATTTTGAAACAGTAATCTTTGGAATCATAGGACTATCCATTCTTCCGATGATTATTGAGATATTAAGAAATAAATTTAAATCTAAGGCTTAAATGAAACAGTTTGGGCTTATAGGAAAAACGTTAGACCATTCGTTTTCCAAAACTTTTTTCAAAGATTACTTTGAAAAACATAACATTGATGCTGAATACAATAACTATCCCTTAGAGAATATCGAAGCGATTCAAAACGTTTTTAAAATCCATCAATTAAAAGGACTCAATGTAACAATTCCTTATAAAGAGTCAATCCTTCCTTTCTTAGATAAAATTTCTCCTGAAGCTAAGGAAATAGGAGCCGTAAACGTTATTAAAGTTATAAACGGAGAGAAAATAGGATTCAATACAGATGCTTATGGATTCCATCAATCCATCAAACCTTTTTTAACGAATAAGCATGAAAGAGCACTGATACTTGGAACTGGAGGAGCATCAAAAGCTGTAGCATCTGTTTTCAAGTCTTTAGGAATCAATGTAGTTTATATTTCAAGATACCCTGTTGGAGAAAATCAATTTGGTTATGATGAAATTAATGACCACATGCTAAACGCTTGTAAAGTTATTGTAAACTGCACTCCTATTGGTACTTCACCAAACATAGATGATTATATCTCTATTCCTTTTGAAGAATTAACTGAGCATCACTTGGTGATCGACTTGATATACAATCCTGAAAAGACAAAATTTTTAGAACTAGCTGAAAAAAATGGAGCTACAATTTTAAATGGCTATTCTATGTTACAGCAACAAGCACTTAAAGCTTGGGAAATTTGGTGTCAGGATTAGTTATCTAAACTCAATAAAACTTTTTCTAACTGAGGAATAACCAAGGTTAAGTCATCATTCACAATAATAAAATTAGCTAATTTGATTTTATCTTCATCTGTCCATTGGTTTTTGATGCGATTTTCAACAGCTTCTTTTGTTGTATGATCTCTTTTAACAGCTCGATTGATTCTTATAGGCTTAGGGGCAGTTACTATAACTGTAGCATCGTAGTTTTTATACATACCAGTTTCGAATAATATGGCAGCTTCATTAAACACTATGCTAGATTTTTGAAGATTGACCCATTGAGAAAATTTCTCTCGAACTTTAGGATGAATTATATGATTTACCTTTTCTTTTATAGATGGATCATTAAAAATTTTGTTTGCTAAAACTTCTTTATGGAAAACACCATCTTTATACAACTCCACTCCTATTAACGATGTAAGTTTGTTAATTACATCTTTGTCAGAAACTAAAATTTCTTTAGCTTCCTTATCCGAATAAAAAACTGGAAAACCTATCTTTTCTATCACAGAACAAATAATAGATTTTCCTGAACCTATCCCACCAGTTATACCAACAACTTTCAAAAAAAATTATATTTCTTCTACTTCAATCATTTTGAATGGAAGTTTAATTATAGCTTGATAATCTTCACCTGCTTCTTCCATATCCTCATCTTCTGACTCAAAATACCAATTTACAGAAACCTTAGAACCAGCTTTATTTATTTTTTCCAAACGCTTTAATAAATCTAATATACACTTAGAAGAGGAAGTATTAAAATACTCTAACTTCATATCAATGGTAGTTTCGTCTAAAGGTTTTTCACCGTATAAATCCAACCAATCATTTAAAGGCTTATAAAACTCAATTGAGTTTTCTGGAATAGAACGTCCTTTTAATAATAAAACTCCTGATTTTGCATCAAAATTAATCGCTGGAGTTTTTGCAGAACTTTCACGTAATATATTTTCCATTTCCTAAAATTTACAATTATAATATCTAATTTATATTTACACTAAGAGTAAAAAAACTCAAATCAGAATCAACAGGTAGAAAAGAGTAGTTTAATTTGTTTCCCGATTTTCTTGCAATATCAATCATGCCCAAACCAGCTGTCCCTTTATCTGAAAAAGTTCCATTTGCTAAAACATCTCTGTATAATTCTCTTAGTTCTATTTTATCTAATTTATTAATATTCTCAATTCTTTCTTTTAAATCATCTACTAAATGGTTTTCAATATAATTTCCTGTTTCAATTATAAACCCTTCATCATCTTTAACAACCATTACTAAGGCATTGTTTAATTTCTTTTTAGTTTCCTCTTCTTTCAAAAAAGAAAATTGATTCTCAGCATGATAATATATATTCTGAACACATTCAACCAAGATTTTTAAAACTTTCTTTTTAATTTTTGGTGACTCCTCCAAATAATCAACCTTAGCCTCAACAATATCTAAAACAGCATTCAAAAAATCCGACGTAATAACACCACTAAAGGAAAAAATAATATTTCTCTCTTCAAACTTTTGATAGATATCGTAAATTTTATTGAACTGCATTTAGCTAATATTTTACACTTAATAATTATACTATACAAGATAATAAAAATTCCAATACAAATACAATCTTATCTACTATATTTGCGGTATGAATAAGAATGAATGGTTTGCTTCGTGGTTTGATACTTCTTACTACCACTCACTTTATAAAAATAGAGATGAAAAAGAAGCTAAAAAATTTATTGTTAACCTAGTACAAAACTTAGGTTTACAAAAAGATCAAAATGTTTTAGATTTAGCTTGTGGAAAAGGTCGTCATTCGATAACACTCAATGAGTTAGGCATGAACGTTAAAGGCGTTGACTTATCCCCAAACAGCATAAAAACAGCTAGTCTAAGCGAAAATGATTCGCTAAAATTTTCTGTCCAGGACATGAGAGAAGCTTTTACTTCAAATGAATTTGAGGTGATTTTCAACTTATTTACAAGTTTTGGATATTTTGATAAAATGGATGATAACCTTAAAGTCATTCAAGCAATAAAAAAAATGCTTAAAAAAGATGGTGTTTTAGTGATTGACTTCATGAATAGTTCTAAAGTGATTTCTAATTTAGTTCCAAAAGAAATAAAAAAAGAAGACGATATTGATTTTCATATTACAAGAGAATATGATGGAAACCATATTTATAAGCATATAAAATTTAATGATAATGAAGAGAAATATCATTATACAGAAAAAGTTCAAGCTTTGAAGTATAATGACTTTAAAAAATTACTTCAAGAGGTTGGTTTTAACATTTTGAAAACTTATGGAGACTTTGATTTAAACCCTTTTAATGAAAGCACTTCAGATCGCTTAATCTTAATCGCAAAATCTTTTTAATGGAACAGCTAATAGTCCTTTTTAGTCTTATTTTTTCTGTTATACTTGGTGGAGTTATTGTGACTTACCTCCATGCATCCAACAAGCAAAAATTTATTAAGCTAATGCTTTCCTTTAGTGGAGGTTTTCTTTTATCTATTGCCTTCATACATTTTGTTCCGGATTTATATAGCTCTTCTACTAAAAATATCGGTGTTTATATATTGGTAGGATTCCTTGTTCAATTAATACTCGAGTTTTTCTCAGGCGGAATAGAACATGGTCACGTACACGTTCACAAAGGTCAAAAAATGCCTTGGGGACTCTTCATTTCCCTTTCTTTTCATTCTTTACTTGAAGGGATACCCTTAGGGAGCCAGTATAATGCTCATATTGGACATCACCACCACCATGCACACGATGGAAACTCCTTACTCCTTGGAATTCTTTTCCATCAACTTCCAGTAGCAGTTGCCTTAATGACTCTGTTAATGAACACAAAACTAACAAAGACAAAAGCTTGGTTTGTTCTTATCGCATTTGCCTTAATGACTCCTTTAGGTTTATTAGTTGGGTCCTTTACGGAAGGTGCAATTAATTTTGATTTTAATATTATACTAGCTGTAGTAGTAGGAATGTTTTTACACATATCCACAACTATTATATTCGAAACAAATGAAAATCATAAGTTTAACGTGATGAAATTAACAAGCATTTTAATAGGCTGCTCTTTAGCTTTTTTAATGAATTAAAACTTGGCTTTGAAACTAAAGCTATTTAATAATCTTTAGAAAAGTCAACCAAATAATCTTTAAATCCTCCATTAATGTTGGATTCTCGATATATTTTAAATTAAGAAGTAGTTTAGCCGGCATCACTTCTTCAATATAGGTTTTATTAGGATTAGATGATTTCCCTAAAATTTCATTTTCATTAAAATATTTTAGAGAAGCATAATCAGTAATACCAGGTTTCACTTTCAAAACCTCCATCTGTTTTTTACTATAAAGACTTACGTACTCTTGAACCTCTGGACGAGGACCAACAATACTCATTTCTCCAATTAAAACGTTTAAAAACTGAGGAAATTCATCCAGTTTGAATTTTCTTAAATAATAGCCTGATTTAGTTATTCTAGGGTCGCGCATTCCAACAGTTAGTTTCCCTAATTGATCTGCATCTTTTCGCATTGTCCGAAATTTATATAAACTAAATTTTGAACAGTTTAATCCAACCCTTTCTTGTAGATAAAAAACCCCTCCTTTCGATTCTAAAACAATGACAATAGCTATTAAAATACCAAAAGGTAAAAAAAACATTAAAAACAAAAAACTTAATCCAATATCGAATAAACGTTTCATCCAATCACTTTTTGAACAGAACTCACAACCGCATCAATCACAACATCTACCTCTTGATCTGTCAAATTATAATATACTGGTAATGATATTTCTCTAGAAAAATTCAAATATGTTTGCGGATAATTATCAATATTATACCCCCTATTTTTATAAAAAGACATCATAGGGACAGGCGCAAAATGTACATTAACTGAAACATCTTTATTAAATATTTCTTGAATAATTCGATCTCTTTCCTCTTCACTTATACCTTTTATCCTTAGAGGGTATAAATGGAAAGAGGAAATCTTCTCTTTATTATTATAAGGTGTTAATTCAGCCCAATCGTATTTCTGAAAAGATTTTGTGTATTTATCAAAAATTGATTTTCTTTTGATTAAAGTATCGTTATCGTATCTAGCGAGTTCTACTAAGCCAATTGCAGCTGAAATATCTGTCATATTACATTTGTATCCTGCTTCTACAACATCATATTTCCAATTACCTTTTTGAGTTTTTGCCAACGCATCTTTGTTCTGACCATGTAAAGACATAACACAAAAACGTTTATACAAGTCCTCATTATCAAAAGGTTCAGGAAGGTTAAAAGCAATAGCACCTCCTTCGGCTGTAGTTAAGTTTTTAACCGCATGAAAAGAAAAAACGGAAACATCAGTTAAACTTCCAGACCTATTCCCCTCATAAAAAGCACCAAAAGAATGTGCTGAGTCAGATAAAACCAAAATTCTTCCTAACTTTTCTTGCTCCTCTGAATTTGCTTTAAACTTAGATATAACTGATTCATCCTTTACTATTTTATTAATAATGTTGTAATCACAAGGATACCCAGCAAAATCTACTGGCATAATCACCTTTGTTTTCTCCGTTATTGCATTTTTAATTGCATCCGCTGAAATATTAAAATCCTTTTCGTTTACATCCACAAATACAGGTTTTGCACCACAATGAACAATGACATTTGCTGTTGCACAATAAGTATAAGCAGGAAGAATCACCTCATCCCCCTCTTTCACTCCATACCAACGCAAAACCAATTCCAACCCTGCAGTTGCAGAGTTTAATGCAACTGTAGCTTTATTTCCACAGTATTCAGTTATCTTTTTTTCAAATAACTTCGTCTTGGGTCCAGTAGTTATCCAACCACTTTTTAAAGCAGAAACTACTTCATCAATTGTTTCTTGATCTATTCTTGGAGGGGAAAATGGAATCATGTTAATTTAATTTTTTGTAAAAACTTCTAGATATATTATCTCGATTAAAATTTTGGTTAACGTAATCTCTTCCGTTACAACCCATTTCTAAAATTAATGCTTTATCGTTAAAAAACTGAAGGATTTTTTCAATTAAATCATCTTCATTTTCTGGTTCAAAAAAGAAACCTGCTTTGGCTTTATCGATAAAGTGACCTTTCGCCTCACCGTCAACCCCAAGTAATAATGGTTTTTTCATGGATAATGCTTCGAAAATTTTTGAAGGTATTGCTCCAGTAAAAAGCTCTAACTTTTTAAGAGGCACTAATGCAATATCTATTCCAGCTAATATGCCTGGCATATCTATTTTATCAACTGGATCAAAAAAGAAAACATTACTTAGATTTAACTCTTTTTTCATTTTTAATAAACGATCCTTTTCAGGACCAGAACCTTGAAGTATAAACTTAATAGTAGGATATTCTTTTAGCTTATCTGCAGCTTTTAAAATCAATTCTAAACCTTGAGCATACCCAATTATTCCACCATAAAAAAGCAATAAGTCATTCTCACTAAACCCCTTATCTTCTCTATAGGTTGAAGTCGTATTTTCGGGGTTATAAAAACTCAAATCAACTCCATTTGGCAACCAAAACACGTCCTTTTTAGGGAAACGAGATTGGATACTTTGAACAATTCCATTTGTCTGTCCAGTAATTAAGAAAGACTTATCGTAACATTTTTTCTCTAAATTATATGCTAATTTTAAAAATGCTTTATTAGTAACCAAACCTAATTTTTCAGCACTTTCTGGCCAAAGATCAGAAACGTTAAAAATTAGTTTAGCTTTCAATTTTTTAGATAATAAAATAGCTGAATAACCTAAAAATAATGGAGGAGATTCCACAAGTAAATAATCAAATTCAGCTAATTTTCTGCCTCTAAAATAGGATGTAAAAACAAAACTAAAATAATTTAATAAACGTTTAAAAATAGACTTAGACTTAGAGACATAAATCTTTGACCTATAAATTTTGATCCCATCTATTACTTCTTCTCGGATTTTACCATTCTTATACCTTTCCTCTATTTCCATTGAAGGGTAATTAGGCATAGCTGTTAATACTTCTATATTAACACCTTGAGCTTTTAGCCTAACAGCAAGTTCATGCAGTCTATTTTGAGGTGCTCCAACCTCAGGAGGGTAATATTGTGTAAGAAATAATATTTTCATTACTTTCTTTTAATAATTTTTGAAGGAACCCCTGCAACAACGTCCCTTTCGTTCACATTTTTTAAAACAACACTTCCCATTCCAATCACAGAATCATCTCCGATATTAATTTTTTGTATAATAGATGAACTTGGTGAAACCCATACATTTTCTCCTATCGTTACACTTCCTGCAATCATAGAGTTAGCAATGATTAAACTATTTCTCCCTATATGAACTCCATGAGCAATATGAACTAGATTATCTACTTTTACATTTTTAGATAAAGTAGTAGAACCTAAAACAGCTCGATCAATACATACATTATTTCCTATTTCAACATTATCTTCCAATACCACATTTCCGATATGAGGAATCAAATCAAAGTCCCCTAAGTCATTAGGCTCATAACCATACCCAACTCCTCCAATGGTACAATTACTTCCAATCTTTACGTTATTCTTAATAATTGTACCTCCCTTAATAACAGTATTTGCTCCAATAGATACTTGATTACCTAGTTCAACATTATCTTCAATTACAACATTGTGTCCAATATTAACTTGATCAAGATTAAATTTAGTGGAGTCAGAAATATAAGCAGATGGAGAGATAAAAGAATAACTCTCTTCTTTAATGAAAAAATTATTTAAAACACTAGCAAAAGCTTTACGAGGATGGTCAACAATAATAAGGTTAAAATCTGATAAGGAATTTAATTTACAAAACTCTTCTCCTTCTTCTGATAGAATGACAGTACCTGACTTTATTGAAGAAAGCAAGTGTAAATTTTTATCTGAACACCAACCAATTGAATTATCATCAAAATTTAAATCCTGAATACTTTTAAAAGTGACATCAATATCAACATTAAGAATCTTCGAAGATATCGGAGATAAAAAATCTAAAATTAATTGTAATTTCATATTAATCAATTATCCATCTAACCATTTCAAAAGCTTCTGCATATTTGGTACCTATCTGCACTCCTCTTGTCCTAGCTACTGATCGAATAAAGTCTTCATCAGAATATGGTCTATGTGCTTGTGATAAATATGCCTTCAAAGCATTTACCTTAGTTTGAATATATTTTTCATCCAAATGAATAAAACTTGATGTTGAAAACGAAAAATTATTCCATGGCAACTCATAGGACATTATACTCTTAAATTTAAAAGCCCTCATCCCCTCAACCGCAATTGTGTGATGATCTTGATGAACATCTGTTAAAGTTGGAATAAATATTAAATCAGGGTCTATGTCCTTTCTTAATTTTATTAAATCATCTAAAATTTCTTGTCTATGATAACCAAAAGTTCTAACGTCATAATCAAACAGAATTAAGTTTTCAGGTTTTACCCCTAAAATTTTAGTTGCCTCTTTGACTTCTGTAATCAATATATCTGAAGGAAACTGAGGTAAAACAGACTGTTGACATGCAGAAAAAGCAGCATAGTAAACATCATGTCCTTCATCGATAAATTTTGCTATTGATGCTCCACATCCAAATTCACCATCATCTGTGTGAGGAGCCAATACTAAAATTTTTCTTTTTTTGTTTCCTAACATATTAATACAGCTTTATTACAAAGTTAAATTATTTTTCTTTAGATATGCCTTCTTTATATGAATTTAAACTAAATGGATAAACTAAAAATAAACAAATCCAAAAAACAAAAAACACAATACCACTTTGTCTTTGCAATATCGATTCAAAAAAGGAATTGAACGATAAATTTAAAACTAAGAAAAGTAAAACCTTATTTGAACTTTTCAAGCTTATGAAAATAGAATAAAATAAAATAAAAATAAAAAACATCATACCAAAAAAACCAAGTTCAATTCCAATTTGTAGATACTGATTGTGAGGATTCAGTAATAATTTTGAAAAGTCTTCTTGACCATTGTCTTTTAATTTCATTGATAACACCTCATCTAAATTCCCCGTTCCAACCCCAAAAGGGTGATCTAGCATCACCTGAAATGAACTAGTCCATAAAATTAACCTTGCTGAATTTCCTTCAAAAGGATATTTTTTCTCATAAATATAATTTGAAGGCGACTTACAATACTGATTGACTTCTTGTATTGAAAATTGCACCTCATCTTTTAAATAAGGTATTTTTTTATACGAAAAAAAAGAAATTAAAGTAAGAAATAACAATAAGACAATGAATTTAATACTAGTTACTTTTTTATAAAAAAAATAAATTAAAAATACTAATATCGTAAAATTTAGAAATAATACTCCTGATAGTGACATTAAACAAAATTGAAATAAACATGAAAATATAATCCATATCAATAATCGCCTTTTAGTAAACCCTTTAAAATTATTTTTATTAGCATACCAAAATAAAATAATAGAGAAATAATGAAAAATTGAAAAATAAGTTGGGTGATGAATATGAGATAATGTCGTTCCCGAAAAACATAAAAAGGAGGATGTTTCAGTTATTAAAAAACAAGCACTCAAAGAATTCCAAATTCCTAATAGGGATAAAAGAAAAACTCCTGTAATAAAAGAAAGAATTGGATTTCTTAAATTAATTTCTTGATTTTTAGTTTTAAAAGAAAATATCAGTGGAAAAACTAAAAACGAAAGTTTCTTTTCTAAATAACCAAAAGCAATACTACTATCTGAAGACCAGATACAACCTATAGCATATATAACATAAAGTAATAAAATAAGTAAGGATGGAAAATTAAACTTAAAAAAAATTTCTTTTTTGTAATAACCAAAAAAAACAGAAAAACAAATTAAGATTATTCCAAAACTTGAAAATTTAGGTGAAATACAGAACAAGAGTAAAAAAATAGATAAACTATTTTGGAATAAATTCACAAACGATAAAGAATTAACTTTAAACATAATTACTCTTTATTTAGGTGAACTAATCTTTTATATCCTTCTACAACTAATTTCATATTCTTTTCATAACTCGAATATTCTCTTACATGTTCAATATTATAAGGAATAGACGTAAGTTGAATCTTTTCATAATTTTCATGAGAATATATAATTTTCTTATAAAGTTTATCGATATCATTTATTTCAACTAATCCTCCATTAAATCCATCTTTTATTTTATATCGATTTGCTTCAATATCTGTCACTATACAGTAGCAACCACAAGCCATAGCTTCAGATAATGATAAACTATCTCCATCTGAAGTAGAAACGCTCACATAAATGTGAGATTCGTTTAATATTGAAGCAATTTTTTTCTGCGTTAATTTCCCAGTAAAAAGTACATTTTTCTCAATCCCTAACTTTTCGGTCATTTTTTTTAACGTCATTTCTAAAGATCCCTCTCCAATCAATATCAATTCTGAGTTTGGTATTATTTTTACCACCTCAGAAAAAGACTTTAATAAATGTTTAATATTATAAACTTCTTCAAAGTTTCTTGTGCTTACGATTGTAAATTTCTCCCTTTTTTCAACGGTTGAATCAATATTAAATACTTCATTATTTATCCCATTAGAGATTGTATCTACTTTTTCACTATTTCCTATGAGATGAGAAATAGCAGAAGTAATATGAGGTGCAACAGATATTATCCAATTAGACCTTTTTAAAGCCCATCTTAATAATACCCTAATAATTTTTGAATTATTAGGCGCTATTAAAACATCACTCCCATGAGCTGTAATAACGTATGGATGAAACCCTAACAGAGCTCCTGTAATTCCATAACTAGTAGCATAATGCGCATTTAATATATCTGGCTTAATGGACTTTATAAGTTGTTTTACTTTTCTATATGAAAGTAAAACTTTCCAATTTCCTCCATTTATTTTTATATTCCCCGAATGAACATAATGAACAAATATTCCATTCAAATCAATTTCCGAAAATGAAATTAAATGAACTTCAAACCCTTCATTAACTAAAAAAAAACACCATTTTTGAATATGAATACTCTTAGCATCACCAAATACACAAATTTTCATATATTTTTCTTTGTAAGTAAATTGTTTTTAATCTGAATAAACCATACATAAATTAGATGAGAACTAAAGACTAAAAAAAATGGTATTAGTATGGATTCAAAAACTATTATCTTCATGACATCAATTCCTCCTCTTATTATAATAGCAAAATATGCCGCAACATTTATTAAGGAAAAGAAAAGAAAACTTCTAAGTATATTATTATTCGAAAAACTAGCACCAATAAATAGTAAAAACATAATAATTCCCCAAAATATACCACCCATAAAAACACCAATTACCCCAAAATTTAAAAACCAATCTGTAGCGTGATTAATTGTAAAACCTTGATTTTTATTTAAATCTAATTTTGAAGCATAATACTCATAACTTGATTCTGATCGTTTAATTATACTTTTAGGAATAAAAGTATAAAACATAGACTTTACACTATGTCCATAAGAAATTTCAATATCTTCCTTTAATACAGCATACATTGAAAATTGACCAGAAAACATTTCATTACTAAATACAACAGCACCAAAAGCATTCTTCAATTTATCTATCAATGAAATGTTATAGTAAACATGAGAAACGTTATTATTATGAAGATTGGAAGCTTGAACTATGTTCTTCTCGGATTCTTTTTCATCATTTTCTATTGAATTTAGATTATTATGTAAGTCAGAATCTTGAACTATTTTCTTCTCGGATTCTTTTTCATCATTTTCTATTGTATTTAGATTATTATTAAATTGAATCTCGTCAATGATATATTTATTTATCTCTTT
>Ga0228627_1000938_pt1 | contig 16249 bp, 2 predicted proteins | sample 33DmetaG_FD_190483 | JGI IMG/M metagenome (GOLD analysis project Ga0228627, IMG submission 190483) | Seawater microbial communities from Monterey Bay, California, United States - 33D | ecosystem: Environmental > Aquatic > Marine > Coastal | place: USA: California | collected 2016-09-28 | reverse complement strand
CTACATTTTGTGAAGCTGACTTATTAATATAAATAGCTGAATCAGAAGCCAATGATGTAGCATTTGTTACAGTATCCGTAGTATCGATTCCAATATTCAAAGTCGTTTTTTTATGATCATTTTGCTTTCCTGGTAAATCTGTAAACACAGATATAGTACTATCACTATATTCAGAATACGTATCTACCAATGTATTTTTTGCCTTTGCTTTAAAGTGATAATTTGTCCCTGCTTTTAAAAAGTCTATTTCCAAATCAAATGGTTCGTTTTCATTTTTATTATCTACCACAATTGGATTTGACGTAATAGTGGTTGTTGAAACTGGATTTAAGGATGAACAAAATGTTTCATTGGCACTATAATCTACAATAGCATTATTAATTTGTGCCGTAGATTCATTTAATCCATTTTCTGTTTGAACTACTTTGTAATTTAATGATAGTGCTTTATAGTAACTACTATTTGAAGCAGCAGTATTACTTATATACACAGGTTTAGATGGTGGCTCAGGTTCAACAAAAGTTACCGATGGAATAATTAATGCTCTGTTTTCAACTGTTGGCAACGACTCTGCGTGATTCTCTCCATATATTCGCACATCAATTGGTGTTAATTTACTCAAAATATTTTTCATTGCACTTTCGTTGCTTTCACTAGCCAATGTTTTATCCAACGTTACTGTTTTATAGGTAGACGTGTTATAATCATGAGCAGCGTCGATTGTAACAATACTATGTTGAACCCATGTTCCTGAGGAAGAAGCAAATGCACCATCCGCCACACCCGAAATATCCACATAAATCTTATCAATGTGTGGCAACGATTTGTTTTTGTCCATACTCTGGAATGCCAATTTGGCCAAAATATTGGATTCGTGACTTGCCAATATATCGTCGTAATGCCAATTCAATACAATCGAACTTGTCGTAGATTCAAAATCACCGGATGCAGTAAACATAGCAGGTTGCTGAGTCAATAGTTCAAAGAAAGTTTGATTGCGATTGTTTACCGTAGAATCTGTACCTGAACCACCACTAGAACCACCAGAAATAGCTTTCCATGATGAAGACCCATCGTCGTTAATATATAACTTATTGGATGCATTATCAAACCGTGCTTCTCCTTTATTTCCATTGGTGGTTGGTTGTTCCGATACAATTTTAATTGGAAAACCGTCACTATCGTTCACAATAAGACTTCCTTGAATGGTAGTATTTCCACTTACCGAAAGATTTTCAGAAATATCCACCGACGACATCGATGTATCACTCAATACAGATGAACCACTTACAACCAATGACGATTTCTCATTACTATTCAATGCGGCTTGTAACCCATTTACATCCGTAATTGCCAAATCACCAGCACCAATGCTTGCTTGTTTTGCGTCCAATACGGCTTGTAATCCATTTGTTTTGGCAATGGTAAGTCCACCATCTACAATAGTAGATTGTTTTGCGTCCAATGCGGCTTGTAATCCATCTGTTTTAGCAATAGTAAGTCCACCATCTACAATAGTAGCTTGTTTTGCGTCCAATGCACCCTGTAATCCACTTGTTTTGGCGATGGTAAGACCACCGTCTACAATCACATTTTGCTTTCCATTTAATGCCGTTTGTAATCCATTTGTTTTGGCAATCGTCAAGTCACCATCAGCAATCACATCTTGTTTTCCATTTAATGTAGTGGTTAAATTGGTGTTTGTTGTATTCAAACTACTAACATCCGATTTTACACCATTGATTTGTGTTTGAATACTCGATGTAACTCCATCCAAATAACCAAGCTCCGTGCTACTAACATTATTATGCACGCCAATTTTACCTTCACCACTTGAAATCAATACACGATTGACTCCTAAATCTTCTGTAAATACACTAGTAATTGCACCAGTTGGTTTTGCCAATTGATTTTCTTGGTAATCGTCGTCATTGTCACGGAAAACATTTTCAATATCGGCTCCTTGTTGACCAGGTAATGTTCGCATATAATTTAACCAATCGTAAGTAGTAAAATCTTCTATATTTCCACGACCAGCAAATGCTTTTGCGTTGTCTAAATTACCACCAGCTGCTTCAACTGCTTTTGGAACAATATTAGTAACCCGTTTTCTGAATTTCATATTACCATCACTACCAATTGTAATTTTATGTTTATCCCCAACCCACAACGAGTTATCGGATAAAAACAAGTGGCGAATCTTGTATTCCGCACTACCCAAATCATACGTTTCGTTTGTATCTGGTATAATATGATTGTTCATAGAAAACATGGTTCCAGAAGAAGATGCTTTTACCATATTACTTCCATTCCACATCAATAAGTCTCCCGATGAAGCACCTGATAAATCGACCTGAGATATATCACTCAATGTAAGAGCATGTAAATCACCACTTACATCATCAATTTGTGTTTGGACATTGGAAGATATTCCCGACAATTGGTTCAATTCACTTGCACTTGCTGTTACTGCTGTTCCAGAAAGTTTGAACGAACTTTGCACATTAATAGAGGAGAAAGAAGCATCGTTTTCCACATCCAATTGACGTAGATTTGTACTGGATTTCACAAGAATAGTCAATCCTTGTGATCCATGTTGCGAACAATCGTAATTGAATCGTCCCGGTGTAGTAGAACCAGGAGTAATATTTATTTTACCAGGATTGAAACCAGAACCAGCTGTTACCACATAACCATCGAAATCAGCAGATGTCAATTGGTCGGTCGCACTAGACCCGCCAGCAGAATTATTATAAAATCGTAACTCATGATAATTGTTGGTCGAATCGGTTTGGTCAAACTCGTATTCGACTCCTTGAACAAGTTCCAACACAGGTCGCACGACACCATTTACTACATAATTACCAGCATTATCAAGTGTTATTTTAAATTTCACAACACTTTGGGTATTATGTAACAATGTACCGTTTGTAATGATATTGAAACTGGCATCTCCTGATACAGACAAGTCGTTATTAATCGTCATGTTATTACATATATCCACACTTGTAAACATTGCTTGATTTGGAATATTTAAACCAATTGGTGCATTATTAATTGTACCACTTGGAATGGTTGCACTTCCACTTAATACCAAATTCTCTGCTGCAATTTCATTGTCTTTGATTAATACCTGTTCGATTGTTACCCCAGCATTTGCTGTTTTCTCTACAATCATGTCTGTTTTAACATCATTCACTTTCAATCCATCATTAATAAATACATCGTCTCCATTTGGATTGGTAATTTCCAACCCATTTTGTATTTGAACATTGGAATTAAATTTCACCACACCACTACTTGTAGTGAGTACAATATCACCGGTTCCAGTTGCATTCAAACTAATATTACCAGCACTTTCCGTGCTCATAGAAATTCCATTGGTTGCCGATTCAATTTGCAATTGCCCGGTTCCACTGGTTTTCAATTTCAGGTTTTGGTCTTCGTCGGTGGTTACATTAATGGTATCTGCCGAACTATCAATCACCTTTGTTCCATTCACATACAACGAACCTGGACCAATATACACATCTCGCCACATCTTATCCGGTGCACCCAAACTATACACATTGTCTACGGATGGAATAAAATCTTCGGTAATGGCACTACTCACATTCTCAATTTGGATCACACCAAATACTCCGTTATTGTCACCGGATTGGTAACGGTAATGTTGATTTGACAAGGTTGGAACTTTCCAAAAGACCGTTCCAGAAGTCATGGCATTGGTTCCACTATGAGAACTAGTCAAATTCGTAACTGTTCCATTGGACGCAATATGAAACAATCCTTCTGGCAATGTTCCACTTGTTCCTGATGCATCTCCAATGTAAATATTAAATGGTTCACCTGTTACGTCCAACCGGAATTCCAATAATGTTCCCGATTTCGCTTTAATAATTGGTAAATCACCATTGGAATCTTCACCAATATTATTCACTGAATACGTGCTACTTGCTACACCAACATTGAATATTGCATGGTTGGAAACTGCCAAAAAGGTATTGGTCGTTGAATTGTAATTCACATAATCGGTCAATACTTCTTTACCATCTTGTTTCACTTTACCACTTGCGTCCAAATTTGTCATACTTGCGTCCGTTGTATCCAATCGAGTAGAGGTTAAGTTGGTAAATGTACCTGCTGCTGCCGAAGTTGCACCTATCGTAGTTCCATCTATTGAACCACCATCCACGTCAATGCTTGGGATCGTTCCAAAATTAGTCAATGAAGAGGATGTAACACCAGAACCCAATGTCGTAGAACTCAATACTTCATTTCCAGCAATTTTATATGTCTTACCAGTATCTACGTCTACGTGTTCACTGGATGTCCATGCACTGGTTGAACTATTCCATGAAAGTGTCTTATCACCATCACTACCACCTTCCACAGTGATACCTCCACCATTTGCAGTAATATTGGACGGATTGCTCGTTACACCCAAACGAATGTTTGCATCGGATATATCGACTTCACTACTATTGATAGAAGTAGTGGTTCCTTGAACATATAAATTACCACGGATATTCATACTTCCATCTACATCCACCAAACTATCTTTTTGTGTGACTGCTTTATTGTCTTCACTTACACCCAATGTAGTAATATCCAAATAATTCAATTCTGCTGCACTTGATGTAACCAATGTTCCACCTAATTTTAAACCCGCATTGGACGCATTATGTGCTGTAATATCTACCGAAGCACTATCAATAGTAGTAGAAGATCCTTTCATTTGAACCGTTCCATCCACTACCATATTACCACTGACATCGACGTTCGATGATACCGACATAGCACCATTCACATCTACCTCGCTATTTAAGGTTGTTGTCGAACCATTTACGGTCAAATCATCCGAAAAGGTTGCTGCATCCGATACCGATAAAGATGAATTCAATGCCGTAGAAGAACCATTTACCGTCAAATTATCGGTAAACGTTGCTGCTCCTGTTACACCCAATGTACTTGATAATGTAGTAGCACCGGTTACAGCTAATATGGATTTCAATTGCGATGTTCCATCCACCACCATATTACCACTGACATCGACGTTCGATGATACTGACATAGCACCATTCACATCTACCTCGCTATTTAAGGTTGTTGTCGAACCATTTACGGTCAAATTATCAGCCAATGTAGTAGCACCGGTTACAGCCAATGTGGATTTCAATTGCGATGTTCCATCGACCACCATATTACCACTGACATCGACGTTCGATGATACTGACATAGCACCATTGATATCTACTTCACTATTTAAGGTTGTTGTTGAACCATTCACAGTCAAATCATCCGAAAACGTTGCTGCACTTTTTACAAGACTTGTTCCATCTACCACCATATTACCACTCACGTCCACATTGGATGATACTGACATAGCACCATTCACATCTACCTCGCTATTTAAGGTTGTTGTCGAACCATTCACGGTCAAATTATCTGCCAAGGTAGTAGCACCTGTTACAGCCAATGTGGATTCCAATGAAGCAGCTCCTTTTAAGGTTGAAGCTCCGTCCACTACCATTGCACCACTAATATCCACGGTGGAAGAACTGTGAAATGGTCCGGTGACATCTACATCTCCTACTAAACCGATATTGGTACTGGTAATAGTTGCATTCGATGCATTACTCACTGTAAAATCATTGTCAATCGTTGTGGATCCACTAACATTCAACGTAGATTCCAATGTTACCGCATCTCCTACACGAAGGGTTTTCTCAATGGCTGTTGCTCCGGAAATATCTACTGCACCCGAAATATCTACCAAATTACTGTTCAAGGTGGTGGTTGAACCATTTACGGTCAAATTATCTGCCAATGTGGTAGCACCGGTTACACCAAGACTATTGTCCATGGTAACCGCACTTTTCAGGTTGGTTATTCCATCGACTACCATATTACCACTCACGTCCACATTGGATGATATAGACATGGCACCATTCACATCTACCTCACTATTTAAGGTTGTGGTTGAACCATTCACGGTCAAATCATCCGCCAATGTAGTAGCACCGGTTACACCAAGACTATTGTCCATGGTAACCGCACTTTTCAAATTGGTTATTCCATCCACTATCATATTACCACTGATATCAACATTGTTTCCAAACGATGCTGCGTTCGTCACACTAAGTGCTCCCAATAATTCGGTTGTAGTTGTAGCAAACGATACACTAGAACCATTTACAGTCAAATTGTTTTGAATAACCGTATTTCCTGAAATTTCCACACTACCGGATATATCCACATTGTTTTGAACATATAATCCTGCTATCAATCGAACCAAATCGCTGTTTTGTGTAACTACTTTACCATTTTCAGACGTTCCTTGTGTTGCTACATCCAAACGGTCTAACTCTTGTATGGTAATATTGGAAGCAGCGATTTTTCCATTTGCATCCGATACTACTACAATATTGGTTGCTAAATCGTCTGCTGTAATTGTGGTAGCAGCACCATCAATTGTTGCACGTTGGTCTTCTGAGTAATCGTCTGGATCATCACGGAAAATATCATCAATGGTAATTGCTTCTTGTCCTTCAAAAGAACGGGCATAATTCAACCAATCGTCCAATGTTAACTCACTTAAACTGACTTTTCCTGCATAATTTAATGCACCAGATTCTGAACCACCCAAATTTTCAATAACTGGTGGAACAACGTCGGTCACCCGCTTTCTGAATTTCAAATCACCATTTGCATCTACTGTAATCTTATGGGCATCACCAACCCACATGGAATTTTTCGAAATATACAAGTGACGAATACGTTTGGATACACTACCAATATCGTATCGCACATCTTCATCCGGAACAATTGAACCTTTGAATTGAGCAACTTTCATTGTTCCACGAATAGTAAGATCACCTCCAATATCCATGGTGGCACTAGGGTTCTCTACATTAATACCAATCTGTTTTGAATCGGTGATGGTCATTACTTTACCTAAGTCATCGTTGTGAATATCCAATTTATCGGTTACATTTTCATAAAAATATACAGCTCCTGAATCCGAGTTGGAATTTTCATCGTGTTTGTTTGCACCTACCATAAGACTGTTATGACTCATCGATACAGAAATACCGTATTGGTCATTGGATGCTATATCACCAGATACAATCGTATCGTGTTGACTCCATGTTCCAGCAGAACTACGTTTGTACATATACGCTTTCCCTTGACTACTCTCATTGTATGCACCTACTAACGCATAATGATTGGATACACTAACGGATGAACCGAATTTGTCTCCACTCGAAATACCATTGATTTGCGTTGTTAATCCCCATGTACCAGAAGAATTCTTCTCAAAGATAAACACACTTCCATTGTTGTAATCAGGCGAACCGGCAATGATAATATCTCCAACAATCGATACGGATTTACCAAAGCTAGAAATACCCGATACACCACTGCGTAATGTAGCATAAAGAGACCATGTGTCTGTGGTAGAAACCACATTTCCTGATGCGTCGTAATTCACTACGGTATTACGATTATAAACTTGTAATGCACCACCACCTAGTGTAGAATCGTCTGCATCACTATATCCAGGAATACCTACTACCAAATATCCGTCTTCCATCGCAACTTGTCCGACTTGACTTGTGAGAGTGGAAGTTAATACTGTATGCTCTTCCCATTCATTGGAGGCAGAATTGCGTTTGTAGATAACCGCAAAACCGGTTGTTCTTTCACTTCCCACAATAGCATAATTATCATTAATACTCACGGTACTACCGAATTTGTCGCTCGCCAAACCATCACTGCTACGAACAAATTTCACTTTTTGGACCCAACCAAGCGATTCATCGCGTTCATAAAATAGAGTAGCACCCATATTAGAAGATCCGGTGGAGCTATCTTCGGGTGCACCTACAATGGCATATCCGTTATTGACACTTACGGAATGACCAAATGCGTTTGCTACACCGGTTGAATCATGGATTTTTTTCACTTTGGTCCATGCATTGGATGCGTTTCGTTCAAATACGACGGCACTTCCACTAGAATCATCTGGTGCACCAATAATAGCATAATCCACACTCATTGCAACCGATGTTCCGAAAAGATGGGATGCTCCTCCACTCACATCGGATACGGATTGTTCGGTACGGTCTGACTTTTTAATATCAAACGTATCCAATCCTAGTAAACTTTCATTGTCTTCGCGTAGGCGAATATCAACAATACTAATTGGGTCTTCGGTATTTACACCCAGATTACCCGAACCATCGATAACGGCTTTTACATCATTATTTGATCCAGATAAAAATCGTGTTTTGTAATCACCACTACTTGCGTTATTGGATATAATATCCACGTGTTTGGAAGACTGTAATTGAACGTTGGTAGAAACGTCTAAAATTTTGTTTCCCTCTACTTTGATACCTTTTCCACTTGCCAAATCAATATGTTCACTTGTTGTCCATGATTCCGTTGAAGATTTCCATACAATGCTTTTGTCTCCGTCTGCCCCACCACGCAATACAATACCTCCATCATTCGCACTGCTGTTTGAACTACTATCACTCACACCTAGACGAATGTGATTTGCACTGAAATCGACTTCACCACTATTGATAGTTGTTTTATCACCATGGAAGGTAACATTGTTCCATACGGTTAATCCAGAACCTATATCCACGTCACCATTTACATCGACAAAAGAACTATTGATGGTAGTTGTTGCACCATCCACGGTTAAATTGGAATCCAATGTTGTATCTCCACCTACACGAAGTGTTCCTTCAATTGCCGTAGCACCGGAAATATCCACATTACCTGAAATATCGGTGGTTCCACCATTCACAATAAGATTGTTTTCCAATGTTGTAACTCCTTGTACATTTAACGTACTATTCATTGTAGATGCTCCTTGAACGGTTAGGTCTGCTTCCAAACTTGTAGCATCACCAACACGTAGTGTCTTTTCAATCGCAACAGTACCGGAAATATCCACATTGCCTGATATATCCACTAAATTACTATTAATTGTAGTAGTAGCTCCGTCGATGGTTAGATCGTTTTGGAAAGTTGAACTGGATTCAAACGTTACCGCACCTTTTAATGTAGTACTTTGTTTAACTACTACATCTCCTGAAATATCAATCGAATTACTGTTTATCGTGGTAGTTGCACCATTAACTGTAAGATTGTCTCCCAATGTAGTTGTTCCCGAGATAATAGCATTTCCGTTTACGTCTAATGCTTCAGACGCACTCGTTTTTCCAATACCCAAATAACCGTCTTCGGTCATTACTGTTTTTACATCATCTACTGAACGAAATTGTATCTTGTTCGAACCACCACCACTATTAATATTGATGTCTAAGTTTCCTTGGGACGTAATTCTACTATCGTTTCCATTCAACGAAACAATTTGTTTGTTATCAATATTGTATGTTTTACCACTGACCACATTCATCTTTTCACTGGATGTCCATGACGCATTTGAATTCAACCATTGGAATGTTTTATCACCGTCATTACCACCTTCTACAATAATACCACCTGTATCTGCTGTGGAATTCGATGGATTGGGTACTACACCTAGGCGTAAATTGGCATCGGATATATCTACTTCACTACTATTAAGTGTGGTAGTAGTTCCACGAACAATCAAATCACCTACAATGTTAATACTGCCATCGATAATTACCAAACCATTGTTTTGTGTCACCACTTTATTGTTTTCAGAGGTTCCTAGATTACTTACCGTAAGACGATTCATCTCATTCGCAGTAGCATCCACTGTGACACCATCGATTTTCAAACTGGTTTTCAAATCCGCATTATGAATGGAAGCACTTGTAGAAGCATTCAATGTTGTAAATGAACCCGCTGCTGCGGTAATACCACCAATAGTTGTATTATCAATGGAACCGGAATTAATATCCACAGCCACCATGGTTGCTGTATCCGTAACATCTATATTGGTGAATTTACCCGTAGTATGACCATTTGCACCAATAGCTACATTGTCCATTGATCCTCCACTTATGTCCACATTCTTTAAAGTGGCACTGGTATTTGCCGTTACACTTGTAAATACTGCGGTGGAGGGTGTGGATGCACCAATGGTTGTATTGTCAATCGTCCCCGCATTGATATCAGCTGATGCTAATGTAGCATAAGAGGTCGATTCCAATGTTGTAAATTTACCTGTACCAGCAATAGCTGCACCAATTGCTACATCGTCAATGGATCCACCATTAATATCAACGGATGCTATGGTTGCACTTTCAATGGTTGCAGATGTGGTTGCTTCCAATGTTGTAAATTTACCAGTAGTATGGGAATTTGCTCCGATTACTGTATTGTCAATCGTACCAGCATTTATATCTACAGATGCTATTGTAGCACTTGTATTTGCCGTTATATTGGTAAATACAGCGGTGGATGGTGTGGATGCACCAATTGTTGTATTATCAATAGCTCCTCCATTAATATCCACGTTGTTCATGGTTTGTGTTCCACCATTAAATGTAACATTGTTATTTGCAGATAATGTTGTAAATGCTGCGGTAGATGGTGTGGTTGCACCAATGGTTGTACTATCGATAGAAGAACTTGTTACAGTCATGTTTTCCATACTAGCATACTCTAATGAACCTCCACTTATATCCACATTCTTTAATGTTGCACTGGTGTTTGCTGTTAATTCTGTAAATACAGCAGTGGATGGTGTGACTGAACCAATAGCCGTATTGTCAATGGTACCTGCATTTATATCCACAGATGCTATTGTAGCACTTGTATTTGCCGTTAATTCTGTAAATACAGCAGTAGATGGAGTCGATGCACCGATGGTTGTATTGTCGATAGCACCACCATTAATATCCACATTGCTCATGCTTTGTGTTCCACCGTTAAAGGTAACATTGTTATTCGCAGATAATGTTGTAAATGCTGCGGTAGATGGGGTGGTTGAACCGATGGTTGTACTATCCATAGAAGAGCTTGTTACAGTCATGTTTTCCATACTAGCGTGCTCTAATGAACCTCCACTTATATCCACATTCTTTAAGGTTGCACTGGTATTTGCTGTTACATTGGTAAATACAGCAGTGGATGGCGTCGATGCACCAATGGTTGTATTGTCAATCGTACCAGCATTGATATCCACTGATGCTAATGTTGCACTTGTATTTGCTGTTACATTGGTAAATACGGCAGTGGATGGGGTAGATGCACCAATAGCCGTATTATCAATGGTTCCAGCATTGATATCCACTGATGCTAATGTAGCACTTGTATTTGCTGTTACATTGGTAAATACAGCAGTGGATGGTGATGACGCACCAATGGTTGTACTATCGATAGAAGAACTTGTTACAGTCATGTTTTCCATACTAGCATACTCTAATGAACCTCCACTTATGTCCACATTCTTTAATGTTGCACTAGTGGTTGCTGTTACATTCGTGAATGTACCAGTAGATGGATTACTTGTTCCAATTGCCACACCACCAATAGTTCCACCTTGAATAGTAACATCTGTTATAGAAGCAGACGAGATAGACACAGATGATATATCTACGTTTACAAATGATGCATCCGATGGATTGTTTGAACCAATTTTCGTCCCATCAATAGAACCACCATCAATATCAATACTTGGAATTGTTCCAAAACTGGTTAACGAAGAAGATGTTACCGTTGAACCGATGGCTGTTTTTGATAAGATTTCCGTTCCATCTACTTTGTATACTTTACCAGATGCAACATTCATATGTTCACTGGAATTCCACGCATTGGTTACGTTACTCCATGAAAAGGTCTTATCTACATCACTACCAGCTTCTAATGTAATACCGCCTCCTTCCGCTGTGGTATTGGATGGATTTGTAGTAGCACCTAAACGAATATTTACATCCGATACATCTACTTCACTACTATTGATTGTGGTGGTTGTCCCTTGAACTGCCAAATCACCTATAATAGTTATATTACCATCTACTGTTACTAATCCAGATGCTTGTGTTAATACTTTACCATCTTCGGATGTTCCCAATGTAGTAACATTTAATTTATTCAACTCTGTGGATCCTATCGATGATGTTGCGATTTTTCCAGATCCATTACTAATAACAATTTTATCCACAGTTAGATCATCGGATAATATGGTTGTCGCTGCTCCTGTTACATTATCTTGTTTCGATGCTAACGAAGCAGTTAATCCACTTACATCTGTAATAGCCAAATCGTCGGCTCCTATGTTTGGTTGTTTCGATGCTAACGAAGCAGTTAATCCACTTACATCTGTAATAGCCAAATCGTCGGCTCCTATGTTTGGTTGTTTTGATGCTAATGAAGCAGTTAATCCACTTACATCGGTGATAGCCAAATCGTCGTCTCCAATATTATCCTGTTTCGATGCTAACGAAGCAGTTAATCCACTTACATCGGTGATAGCCAAATCGTCGGCTCCTATGTTTGGTTGTTTTGATGCTAACGAAGCAGTTAAACCACTTACATCGGTGATAGCCAAATCATCGTCTCCGATGGTTGGTTGCTTCGATGCTAATGAAGCAGTTAATCCACTTACATCTGTAATCGCCAAATCGTCGGCTCCAATATTTGACTGTTTGGAATCCAATGATGTTTGTAAGCCACTCACATCCGTAATCGCCAAATCGTCGGCTCCTATGTTTGGTTGTTTTGATGCTAACGAAGCAGTTAAACCACTCACATCCGTAATCGCCAAATCGTCGGCTCCGATGGTTGGTTGCTTCGATGCTAATGAAGCAGTTAATCCACTCACATCACTAATTGCCAAATCGTCGTCTCCGATGGTTGGTTGCTTCGATGCTAATGAAGCAGTTAATCCACTCACATCCGTAATCGCCAAATCGTCGTCTCCTATGGTTGGTTGTTTTGATGCTAACGAAGCAGTTAATCCACTCACATCGGTGATAGCCAAATCATCGTCTCCGATAGTTGGTTGTTTCGATGCTAATGAAGCAGTTAATCCACTCACATCCGTAATTGCCAAATCGTCGGCTCCTACGGTTGGTTGTTTCGATGCTAATGAGGCGGTTAATCCACTTACATCACTAATAGCCAAATCATCGTCTCCGATAGTTGGTTGCTTGGAATCCAATGATGTTTGTAATCCACTTACATCACTAATTGCCAAATCATCGTCTCCGATGGTTGGTTGCTTGGAATCCAATGATGTTTGTAATCCACTTACATCACTAATTGCCAAATCATCGTCTCCGATGGTGTCCTGTTTCGATGCTAATGAGGCGGTTAATCCACTTACATCACTAATCGCCAAATCATCGTCTCCGATAGTTGGTTGTTTCGATGCTAATGAGGCGGTTAATCCACTTACATCACTAATAGCAATAGAACTACCATTTCCAATTGCATCTTGTTTTGATGCAAGTGCGGCTATTAATCCACTCACATCTGTCATACTTAAATCATCTGTCCCAATAATCGCTTGCTTTTCATTTATCTGCGATTGTATTGATTTGTCTATTGAGATATCATTCAATTGATTTATTTGTGATCCTGTAACTAATAATAATGTTCCATTTAATTTCAAACCTTTGTTTATACCATTATGTTCTTTTACATCCAAATCAGCATTTACATCCAGACCATTCAACGTACCAACACTGGTTAAAGAAGAATTGACAACCGTATTGGCCAATGTAGTAGACGATAATATATCCGTTCCACCAATTTTGTACGATTTACCAGACACTACGTCTATGTTTTCACTCGACGTCCATGCTCCGGTTGAACCACTCCATGCCAATGTTTTATCGCCATCTGTACCGGCTTCAATTGTAATACCACCTCCTTCTGCTGTACTATTGGATGGATTCGTAGTAACACCTAAACGAATATTTACATCGGATACGTCTACTTCACTGCTATTAATAGTGGTTGTCGTTCCATCTACAACCATATTTCCCGTCACACGAATATCTCCACCAATTTGAACCAAACCATTGTTTTGTGTGACTACCTTACCATCTTCGGAAATTCCCAATGTCGTCATATTCAACCGTTCCAATTCACTTGTTGTAATTGTGCTATGTGCTATCTTTCCATTTGCATCAGCAATAACGACGCGATTTTCTGAAAGATCACTGGATACAATAGTGGTTGCTGCTCCTGTAATAACATCTTGTTTGGTATCAATTTCAGTTTGTAATCCACTTACATCGGTAATATTCAAATCGTCTGTTCCAATAGTAGCTTGTTTGGAATCGATTTCCGTTTGTAATCCACTTACATCACTAATAGAAAGAGAATTAGAGGTTATGACATCTTGTTTATTTTGACTAATATCGTCCAATTGACTTTGTATATTACTAGTAGCATTATCCAAATATCCCAATTCGGTGGAAGTAATTACCGATTGACTAATTTTACCAGACGCATCTGTAATAACAACACGATTGTCGGATAAATCACTCGTTGTTACACTTGTAATAGCACCTGTGATCATACTTTGTGTATTTGAATTTAATGTATCTAATTGAGTTTGAATGTCACTTGTTACTCCTTTTACGTAATTCAATTCAGTCGCACTTGTTTTCACCAATGTTCCTGCTAATTTTAAACCGTTGGCAGAACCATCATGCCCTACAATATTTAGATTATTTGAACCATCCATGGATAAAGAGCCTTTCAATAACATATTTCCGGAAACGTCTAACACATTTCCCGCACCAGATGCAGTCATTCCAATTCCTACACTACCGGTTGTATATTTGATATTTTCTTCATTTGTTCCTGTTTTTGTCCAATTACTCCCAATAAATGCTGCTCCGTTTTGAGTTAGATTTCCGGTGAAATTAATATCACCAGATACATCTAAATCGTACTGAGGATTTGGGTTTTTAATGCCTATTCCACTAAGGTCTTGTGAAGTTAGGTTTAATTTAAAAGGCATATATAATAGTAAAATACTATTTATTTAATAGAAATAATAAAAATCCTGGATTTTTCATTATTACATTTATAATATTATTTCGTTATTGTTCATGATTGGATGGTAGATGGTTTGATTGTTCGTGAGTTGATACATCTGTTTTTTTATTTTTTATTTTTTCTAGTCTAAAATATCGTATCACTTTCTTTTTACCATTATTATCATATCCATTACTTTTTCGAAATGGTCTCATTGAATAATTGTTTATTTTTAATATTTGTCTAACAATGTTTATAAGAGGCCATTTCTGTTTCTTTTCAGCATTTATATGCAACGATGTAATAAAGGAAGAACTATATATTTTTCGAAGTTCTGGTATCGTTTTTTTTACCAGTTCATATCGATCGTTGTCTAGTAATATATTTCTCTCTATTAATAATCCATCAAGTCCGTCAAATGTATTGTTTGTATTATCGTTTATTAGCCCACATAACCTAAAAAAAGTTTTTAATTCTTTTTCTTCGTTGTTCATTTTAAATCTAATAATATGTGTGTTATTTATTGTATTATATAAAAAAAGGTTTAAATTATTACCATAGCATATTTTATTTTGTATCGTGATTTATTTATTTATTGGGTATTCTATTTATTTGTTGAATATTCTATTTATTTGTTTATTTTACATCCGGTATGATATATTGTCCGTTTTCAATAATATATTTATTGATTACTTTTGGTCTTAGTGAGTTTGAAATAATGTCTTCTGGACGATATACATTACAATATGCATCTATATAATAACTGATTCCTTGTATTTCTTGAACCCATACTTCGACTTTTTTAATATTTTGATGAGATGAATTATTATTATCTTGATTTTCAATCGTCCCGTGTGGTGTTCCTTTCACATGTGTACCACAAAAGGTGTGTCCTTCTTTTTTTCTTCTTGTACACTGTTCTCCATTTGCTCGCAATCCAATATATCTTTCAAAATGAGGCACTATGTTTTTTACACGTTTTCTTTTTTTAAAATCTTCTTCGCATAATTTCAACGAATCATAATCGTATATGTATTGTAAGAATTCACTTAGTAAGTTCTCATTGTCTTCGTTTACCATATTAATACCTTTTGACATGCACCATTCTTTTATTTCATGTTTAAATTCGGTGATATAATGGTCCACTTTTTTACTAATTCTTTTTTCCATATTATATTTTATTTGTTTTATGTAAATAATTATTTAATATTGACTATTGTTTATGTGAATAATTGTTTAATATTGAACAATTATTCAATTTTCTATTTAAATAAAAACAGATGGTTGTTTACATTTCTTT
>Ga0228627_1000934_pt1 | contig 16268 bp, 21 predicted proteins | sample 33DmetaG_FD_190483 | JGI IMG/M metagenome (GOLD analysis project Ga0228627, IMG submission 190483) | Seawater microbial communities from Monterey Bay, California, United States - 33D | ecosystem: Environmental > Aquatic > Marine > Coastal | place: USA: California | collected 2016-09-28 | reverse complement strand
AGCAATTATTCCAATTCATGGAGTAATAACAGCCAGAACAACTCTTTTTAGCTTATTTGCTGGCGGAACTTCATTGGAAGATTTAGCCAAAGATTTTAGCGAGGCTTTAAATAGTAATGAGGTAACCTCAATTCTTTTTGATATTGATTCGCCTGGTGGTGTTGCAGTTGGCCCATTTGAAATGGCTGAGATGATTTTTAAAGGAAGATCAAAAAAGCCAATCTATTCCTATATTGGAAGAAATGGATCATCGGCTTCTTATTGGTTGGCATCTGCCACTGAAAAGATATTTGTTAATCCATCAGCTTTGGTTGGATCAATTGGAGTTGTAACAACAATTCCAGTTCAAGAACAACCTGATATGGATGGTTATAAAAATATCGAGATTGTTTCAAGTAATGCAGGTCATAAACGACCTGATCCTAAAACTAAGGAAGGATTGGCAGAGATCAGGCGAGAGTTAGATGATCTTGAATCCACATTCATTGAATCAATTGCCAAATATCGATCTATTACGCCAGAAATTATCAAAGCAGATTTTGGGGGTGGTGGCGTAGTGATTGGCAAAGAAGCAGTTAAACGAAATATGGCTGACGCACTTGGAACTTACGAGGAAGTTTTAGGTCTACTAAATCAACAAAATCAATCAATAACAATAAATAATCAGATTATGTCTAAAGAACAAAATAAAGAAATTAATGCAGGTATTTCCAAAAAGGAAATAACTGCCGATTACATCAAAAAAGAATTTCCTGATGTTACCAAAGCTATTATACAGGAAGTATCAGAAGATATTAAAAAATCAGCTTTCAATGAGGGTGTCCTCGCTGGTGCAAAACAAGAGCGAGATAGAATTCTAGCAATTGAATCTGCTGCTCTTCCAGGTCATGAAGATTTAATTGAGGAAGCTAAAAAAGACGGATCAATTACTGCTGAAAAATTAGCTCTAAAACTCATCGCAGCAGAAAAAAATAAAGCTTCAGATTACTTAGCCAATACAAAAAAGGCGGAAGAAGACATTCCTAAAATTGGGCCAAATATCGATAAATCTGACACAGGAGAAAAGCAAATTCCAAAAGATGCACCTCTTGAAACCAGAGCCAAATCAATATGGGAATCTAATGCTAAAATTCGAGCTGAATTTGGTGAGGATTTTGACGCTTATTTTGCCTTTGCTAAAGCAAATGAAAGCGGTCAGGTAAGAATTTTATCAAACAATAAATAAGGAAAATCATGACAAAATTAACAACAGATACAAATAGAGTTTACGAATTAGGAGATATCAATGAATTTCCTGTTCTTGGTGGTGAATTAATTTATCAAGGTGCAGCTGTCGGTTTAGAAGTTGCTTCTGGTTATGTCAGGGATTTGCAAGTTGGTGATAAATTCTTGGGATTTGCCGAAGATAATATCGATGCAACCAATTCTTCCGATGGAGAAAAAAATATTAGAGTTAAAAGAAGAGGAAATGTCACTTTAGAATTAAGTGGTGCTGCTTTAACTGATGTTGGTAAAAGCATTTATGCCACTGATGATAATACATTTACCCTTTCCAATACTTCATCAGTTTATATCGGTCAAATTATCAGGCATCAATTAGGCGATGAAATAATCGTTGATTTTGACGCAGCAAGAGTGACCCCAGCTTAAATCTAATAACAATCAATTTAAAGAAAATATCATGAGTTTAGCAGAATTATCATCAAGGGCTATTATTGGCCGTTATTACAAGAGACTAAATCAAAAATCAGGCATGGCTTGGGTTGAAGCAGTTTCAAATTATTTTACCTCAGATCAAGAATCAGAAACTTATAAATGGCTAGGTCAAGTTCCTGTCATGAGAAACTGGGTTGGTGGCAGACAAGCAAAAGGCTTTACCACTAATGGATTAACCATTGAGAATAAGCACTTTGAAGCAACTTTAGAAATTCCTCTAGTTGATTTAAGGCGTGATAAAACTGGTCAAATTGAGGTTAGAATTAATGAATTGGCCGACAGAACAAATTCACATTGGGCTCAGCTTTTATCAAAATTGATTATCAATGGTGAAAGTACAGTTTGCTATGATGGACAATATTACTTTGATACTGACCATAAGGATGGAAATAGCCCTGTTCAAAGCAATAAAATCCAAGTCGATTTAACTGCCTTTGCGGGTCAAATTGATGGTGGCGCAGTTGGTGATATTGCAAATCCTAGTGAAGCTGCACTTCGCTTAGCAATTCTAAAAACCATTCAGCAAATCCTTTCATTTAAAGATGATCATGGTGAACCAATGAATGAAAATGCCTCTAAATTCTTAGTGGTAGTTCCAACCTCTTTATGGTATTTGGCAAAATCAGCTATTGCAGTTCCACTTACTGTGGGTGGATCAACAAATATGGTTAAAGTTTTGGATGAGGTGGATATCTCCATAGCGCAAAATCCAAGACTTGGCTGGTCTGATAAATTTGCTATCTTTAGAACTGATAGCTCGGTTAAACCATTCATTCGCCAAGAAGAAAAGAATGTACAACTAAAGGCCATTGCTGAAGGTTCTGAATTAGAATTTAAGCATGATAAACATTGGTATGGTGTCGATACTTGGAGAAATGTTGGTTATGGCTTCTGGCAACATGCATGCCTTACTCAAATGATTAAATCTTAATAGTAAGAAATTATGAGCAAAAATTATAAAGTAACAGGTCATATTGCAATTTTGGGAGTTGGAATAGTTTTAAAACTTTCCAATTCTCAAGCTAGCATTAGGCAATCTTCATTAAAGCAAAAATCAAAGGATACTTATACAGTTCTTGAGCCAGTGCAATTTAAGCAAGGTGAAGAGATCGTTATTGTATCTGGCAATGTTTCAAAATCTTTACTAAGTAATCTAACTGATTTATCAGAAGATAAGAAAAGTAAGGATGATGGTAAAGATCAAAAACCTGCTAACAATAAAAAATCATCTTCTAAAAATCAGAGTAAAAATGATGCTAAAAAAGATGCTAAAAAAGATGATAAAAAGGCAGATGAGACTTCTAATGAAATAATTGATTTACCTGAAAATTCTGACGAAGCGATTATCAATAATAATGACATAAACAATCTCCCAAATGTTTGATTTTGATGGCTTTATAAATAAGCCATCAATTCAGATTTTTGGAAGATCTGCAACGATTACTCCTGCTAACAATCAATTTGCGCCTTTTGAAATTAATGGTGATTTCCATGAGAATTATCAGGAGGTAAGCAATAAAGCAACTGAGGCTGATATTAGTTCAAATGAAATTGTAATCTTTGTCAGAAATGCTGATCTGCCTGATTATTATCCAAAAATTAATCAAGGAGATAAAATTGAAATTGATGGCAAAGATTATCAGATAATTGATGTTCAAACTCATATTCCAGGAAGTAAAAAACTAGTTTTGCATGAGTCACAAGAGGCAAATAATTAGAGATGCTATAATTAATCAGCTAAAGGATAAAACTGATGCTGGAAGCAATGTTTATGGTAATAGAGCAAAACCTCTTTTTGATCAATCAATACCTGCAATATTAGTTTATTCAAAACAGGAAAATATTCTTGAAGATCAATATAATATTGATGGCTATGCACCGCTCAAAAGAGATTTAGAAATTGCCATTGAAGCTGTGATTTTAGGTGGTGATGATTTTGATCAAAAATTAGATGATATTGCCAAGCAAATTGAATCTGCCTTGGATGGATTTGAAATCGAAACCAGAAAAGCCGATTTAATAAAGCTAAAATCAACTGAAATCGATTATTCTATTGAAGGCAGTAAAATTTATGGAGCGGTCAGATTAACTTACTCAGTGATTTATCGAACTGAGGTAAAACAACCTGATAATAGCGGAACTGCAATAACAGAAATTGAAAGCAACCTATGAGCAATAAAATTAAAATACAGATTATTTCAAATCACACAAAATATAAAAAAGATCAGATTATTGAGGTTGAAGAAAAGGAAGCGATTCCTCTTTTAACAACAGGAAAAGCAATTAGAGCTCGTAAAATTCCCGAAGCTCCAAAAGAAAACAAATCTGATAAGAAACTTAAGAAAAATGATATTTGATGAGCAAGATGGTTATGCTTTATCTGACCTTGCTAAAAGGCTCTCAAATATTATTAGAATTGGCACTATTTTTGAGATTAATGTTCAGATAGCTAAAGCCAGAGTAAAAATTGGTGAATTAGAAACTGATTTTTTGCCTTGGGCAAATGCTAATAGCGGAAGCAATAATAGTTGGAATCCACCAGAAATTGATGAGCAAGTTATAGTCCTTTCTCCTTCTGGAGATCTAAGTCAGGCGGTAATTTTGCCATCAATTTATAAAAACAATGCCAGCAATTCTGACCAAAATATAAAATCAATCACCTATCAAGATGGTTCAAAAATAAGCTTTAATGTGTCATCTGGAACTTTGGATTTAGATCTAAAAGGAGATGTCACAATTAAGGTTGTAGGCAATGCTAATATTGAAGCATCTAGCTCAACAATAAAAGTGACTGGTGATACAGAAATTCAGGCAGCAAAAGTAACTCTAAAAGGTGATGTTGATTTGGGAGGATCAGGAGGACAGCCAGTTGCTAGAGTTGGTGATCTAGTTCTTGTTGGAAATAAAGAATGGCCAATAATATCAGGATCAAGTAAGGTAAAATCAGCATGAATATTAATGATGGCAAAGAAATTTCAGAAATTAATCACTTAAAACAATCTATTGCCAATATTTTAACTACGCCAATTGGCTCAAAGACTATGAGAAGAGATTATGGTTCTAATCTTTTTAATAAAATTGATAGACCAATTAATGGTGAGTTAATCGCAGAAATTTACTTAGACATTGTTGAATCTCTATTTATTTGGGAGCCTAGATTTGAGGTTGATCAAGTGGTAGTTGGTGAAATTAATCAAGGAAAAATCACAATAGATTTAGAAGGAAGTTTTTTGAAATCAGGCGAAAAAATAACATTAGAAAATATTGAAATTACAAATGCTTAAAAATGAGCAATTTTACCCCCATAGATTTATCAAAATTACCTGCTCCAGATGTAATTGAAACACTAGATTTTGAAAACTTATTAACTGATTACATTAATGATTTTGTAGCAAGAAATCCAAATTATGCCACTCTGCTTGAAAGTGATCCTGCTATTATTTTAATGCAGGTAATTGCTTATCGAGAAATGTTACTCAGGGCAAGAATAAATGAAGCAGCAAAAGCAAATATGCTTGCCTATGCAACTAAAGGTGATCTTGATAATTTAGCGGCTTTTTTTGGCGTAGAAAGATTAATTGATGAAACAGACGAAAGACTTAGAAAAAGGACTCAACTTGCCTTAGAAGGATTTTCTACTGCAGGCCCAGTTGGAGCATATATTTTTCATAGTCTATCTGCTTCAAATGAGGTGAAATCCGTATCGGTAAAAAGTCCAAATCCTGGTGAGGTTTTAGTAACGATTTTATCAAATGTGGGTGATGGAATCGCAAGCCAAGATTTAATAGATGCTGTATCAGTAAAGTTAAATGAAGATGATATTCGTCCACTTACTGATCAGGTAACAGTACAAGGGGCAACAATTGTTAATTATAGCGTTGAAGCAATCATCACTGTTTATTCTGGCCCATCATCAGCGGTTGTTGAAACAGAGGCAAATGATGCTTTGAAAAAATTTATCTCCGATCGCCATGAAATCGGCAGAGTAATAGCGATATCAGGAATTTACGATGCTCTGCATGTTGATGGGGTTAAGAAAGTAGAATTAATATCGCCAGCAGCTGATGTTGAAACTACTAATGAACAAGCTCCATATTGCACCAATATTTCAATATCAGTAGTAATCGATGAGTAAAAGCCTATTACCAATAAATGCGAGTCAGTTACTAAAAGATTTAGAAAGCTCCTCACTTAAAGCAACTAGCTTAGAAGCTTTAAATAGATATGTTACCAATCCCGATTTAGCACCAGATAATATTTTACCTTGGCTAGCCTTTAGCGTATCAGTTGATGATTGGAGTGATAATTGGCCTAAAGTCATAAAAAGAGAAATGATTAAAAACAGCATTTCTCTTCATCAGATAAAAGGCACTAAAAGAGCAATTCAGAAAGCATTAGAAATAATTGGCGTCGCTGGAGAAATTGCCCTGTGGTGGGAATTAAATCCAAGAATGACACCGCATAGTTTTAATATTACCGCTTATTTAAATGATAACATAAATGAAGGTGCAGATGTAATTATCGGTTTGGATACACAACAAAAACTGATCAACCTAATTGAAAATGTAAAACCTGCTAGATCGCATTTTAATTTTAAATTAGGAGCAAGATTTGAGTCTCAAATAAGCTATGGTGTTTCATCTAAAATTAAGCAATTTGTTAGCTTATCATTTGCTAGCGAATTACCAAAATTTAGAAGTGAATCGCTGATTTTTACAAAAATAAAAACCTCTCTTTACAAACAAGTAAATTTACATGGCTGATAATTTATCAATAAAAATAACAAAGGCAGGAAAGGAAGCTGCTTTTAATGTTTCAAATACTGGTCTTGAGCTAGAAATATCTCATGTGGCTTTTGGAGATACAGGATGGACTCCAGTAAATGAAGATGAAGCAACAGCCCTAAAAAATGAAATTTTAAGAGTTCCAATTGCGATGGGAGAAAAAATTGGAACTTCACAAATTCGCTTAACTTCAATCGCAGATGGTAACGATAATTTTACCATTAGAGAGGTTGGCTTCTTTTTAAGTGATGGAACTTTATTTGGAGTTTATAGCTCTGAGATTCAAGCACTAGCTTATAAAACCGCTGGCACTGAATTGGTTTTAGCCTTTGATCTAATTTTAACCATACTACCTCCAGATAGCGTATCAGTTGTAATAGAAGAAGGAAACAATACCAACCCATCTTTTTTGAATGAATTAATCCTTGTGACGTTAGGAAATATAAAAATAGCCATAACGCAGCTTAGTGGACTTACCAGATATTTAACAAAAATTATTTAATAAAATGACTTTAGAGCAGCAAATAGCATCACTTAATGATAATGTTGGAAATTTAGTATCCAAAAGCGATCAATTAACCAGTACAATAGAAAATAAGCTTGCTGAATATGAGGATTGGAAAGGAACAATTTCTAAACCAAATCCTGTAATTCTACAAGTTGGCACAGATAAAGAATTTATTCACCCTGTAGATGCTGCAAATCATGTTAATAGTCATCATTTATCAGGCGATGTTTTTTGGAAAATAGAAATTGATCCAGGAACTTATGAATTTCCATATCAAGGAATTCATGAGATGAAATTTTCTTATCACAAAAATGTCCAAATTATTGGTACATCAGAAAATGCTGGAGATGTGATTTTTAGATATATTGGTGATGAGCATCATTATATGATAATTGGTGAAAGAAACACTCATATTGATGTTCGTAATATTTCATTTAAAGGAACTAACCTTATTACCAATTTATTAATTTCACAAATTAGAGATAGAACTCTTAGGTCAGGAATGGCCGGTGGTGGATTGGCTCAAGGCATATTATGTCGCTTTAGCAGTTCTGCCTATATTGAAAATTGTGATTTTAATAATCTATGGCATGCAATTCATTGTCATGATAATTGCAAAATGGATATTCATAATATCAACGGAACTCAGCTTTATGGTGGCGCTCACTGTAGCGCAAATAGTAGGATTTATATTAAAAGATCATTTTTAAGGGGAATCGGTGGAGCACTTTCTGGAAGCTCAGCACCTTGGTCGGCTCTTGGAGCTTTTCATTGTAGTTCTATATTTGCTTATGGGATGGAATGTAGAGATTTTCATATGGGTTTATATTGCCACTGGGGAAGTGATTTTCATTTTCATCAGGCATATGACTATGACACTGATGGCGTTACCAAGATTAATATCAAAAATGGTCATATAGAAAATTGCTATCATGCAATTCATGCTTGGCATTATAGTGGTGGTAATGTCAATAATGCTCTAGCAAAAAATATTGAATCAAACGCTATAACTAGCGGTCAATCTTCTAATGTTCATGCTCACAGTAATGTTACAGTTGATGGTGCGAATATTGGTTTTTATACAATTCACAGCTCATGTTTAATAGCAAATAGCTCCACAGCAAGAAATTGTCGTCATACCGCTTATTATTCGGCGCATAAATCTGAAATGCATGCTGCTAGCACTTCAAGTAGATTATCTGGAAATGCTGTTAATTACTCTCCTGGTGGATCTCATGCACTTGGAAATCATGATTCATATAATTATTTCTCTTAGAAAATGAAAATAGTAATAAATAAAGAAAATATGATTATTGCAACTCATAGCAATGATCAAGACATCAAAGATTTATACGATAATGAAAATTTAGAAATTATTAGAATTCCTGATGATGTTGTAATTGAAGATTTATCAAATGAATTTATAAATAGCGGTGAATCTTCTAAAGCTAATCTTCCAAACGATCCAAGGCTTTCTTGGTCGCTAAAAGAGGCAAAAGAAAATTCTAAAAAAGTTATTCCTGATATTGAGGAAGAATGTCGTGCAAAAATCATATCATCCTCACCTGGAAAAATAGCTGCATACAGGTCAAAAGAGGAAATAGCTAAGCGTATATTGGAATCTACACCTTCAGACAAATCTGATTTAGAGCTTTTAAAAGCTGAAGCAGATAGCAGGAATATCAAGGTTGTAGAGCTTGCTAAAATTATTGTAGAAAAAGCTCAAAATTTTAGTGAAATATCGACTTTTATTGATGGTGAATCCCACAGAATTATTGGCATAATTGATAATTGCAAATCATATAAAGAGGCTTGGAAAGCATTAGCAGATTTTGAGCAAATAATCCTAGATAAAATTTTATCAAACTAATTTAACAATAAACAAAATGCCTGAGCAATTTCTACATGGCGTAGAAGTCATCGAGCTTAATGATGGCGCACGCCCTATACAAACAGTTAAATCATCAGTAATCGGACTTATTGGTACAGCGCCACAAGGGCCAGTAAATACACCAACTTTAATCCTTGGTTCAAGAGCTAAGGCAGTTGAGATTTTTGGTGCAAATGATGATGCCAATAAAGATTACACCATACCAAAAGCATTGGATGGAATATTTGATCAAGCTGGAGCAATGGTTGTTGTTATCAATGTTGCCGATCCAAGTAATCCTGCACACCAAACAACGGGAAGCCTTGATCCTGCTAATATTAATATGGCTGATGTTGTTGGTGGCGTTGATGGAGCAACTGGACAATATAAAGGTGTCCATGCTCTTTTAGCAGCAAATACAGAACTTGCAGTAACTCCAAGAATCTTAATTGCTCCAAACTTCACGCATGATATGCCAAGTGGTAATGCAAATCCTGTGGTTTCAGAATTACTTGGAATAGCAGAAAATCTAAGAGCGATTATTATTGCTGATCTTCCAAATACCAATGACACAGATGCAATTGATTATGTAGGCGATTTTGGATCTGCCAGAGTATTTGCAGTTTATCCTTGGGTTAAAGTTCTTGATGCTTTAGGAGCTATTGCTGAAGAACCAGCATCTGCAAGAGTGGCAGGACTAATTGTTAAGTCCGATAATGACAGAGGATTTTGGTGGTCACCATCAAATCTGGTGATTAATGGCATTATTGGAATTTCTAAGCCAATAGATTTTGTTTTAGGTGATGTAAATTCAAAAGCCAACTACCTCAATGAAAATAACATAGCCACCATAATTCAAGAAAGTGGTTTTAGATTATGGGGTAATAGAACTTTATCTGCTGATCCTAAATGGGCATTCTTACAAGCTAGAAGAACCGCAGATATGATCAATGATTCTCTTTTAAAAGCTCATTTATGGGCAGTGGATAGAAATATCACCAAGACTTACATCGAGGATGTTCTTGAAGGGGTTAATAATTATCTGCGTCATCTAAAAAGCATCGGAGCAATTATTGGTGGAACTGCTTTTGCTGATCCAGAACTCAACACTCCTGATCAAATAGCACAAGGCAAAGTGAGTTTTGATTTTGACTTCACTCCGCCATATCCAGCAGAGCATATCACCTTCAGATCAAAAATGACCGATGATTATTTAAGTGAAATTGTTTAACTAAATTTTAAATTAACATGATTCCAAAAATATTAAAAAATTTCAATCTCTTCATTGATGGTAGAGGTTATGCTGGCAAATGTGATGAGGTAAATCCGCCAAAGCTCAACATCAAATCAGAAGAATATAGAGCTGGTGGATTAGATGCTCCGATTCCAATTGATATGGGAATGGAGAAACTAGAAGCCAGCTTTACTCTATCTGAATATGACAAAGATGTTTTAAAGCAATTTGGCCTTATTAGTGGTAATGCTGTTCAAATTACCCTGCGAGGAGCATTGCAGGATGATGAAACCACTTCTCCAATTATTATCAAACTTCGTGGCATGTACACCGAAATGGATATGGGCAAATTTGCCGCAGGAGAAAAAGGAACCTTAGCCTGCACAATTGCTTGCAGATACTACTCGCTTGAAATTGATGGCGAGCAATTAATCGAAGTCGATATTGATAATATGACCAGAATTATCGGCGGAGTTGATAAGATGGTTGAAATTCGTGACGCAATAGGAATTTAACAAATGACAAATATGCAAAATATCAAATTAAATTATCCAATCGAATCAGATGGTGCAAATATCACTGATTTGAATATGAGAAGATCAAAAGTTAAAGATCGCCTCATTGTAGCTAAAATGAAAAACTCATCTGATGAGGAAAAAGAAATACGTCTTTTTGCTAATCTTTGTGAAGTGCAGCCAAGTATCATTGAAGAGCTATACGAGTCTGATTATGCCAATTTACAAAAGGCTTATATGGATTTTTTCAAATCCGAGGGAATATAAGACGAGCCATTATTATTCTCTCAAAAATCACTCATTGGCCACTTTCTGAAATTTTAGAACTTACTGAAGAAGAGTTCTGCTTATTTTACGATGAAGCGATCTTAATACAAAAAGAATCTAACGATATTTAATCATGCCTAATGCATCAGTTTCAGTTTTAATTGGCGCAGAGCTTGGCAAATCATTCAAAGGTGCTTTTGGGTCTGCAAATAAGCAATTGTCCTCTCTTGGCTCTGCTATCAAAAAAGTCACTGATAGAGCAAACCAAATTGAAGCTTTTAGAAATTCTAGTAGAGCGACAAAAGAAGCTAGTATTGCATATCGTGATGCTAAGCAAAAATTAGATGCTCTATCAAAAGAAATTTCTGCAACCGATAGCCCATCAAAGCAGTTACAAAATAATTTTAGAAAAGGGGGTATCAGGCACAACTCTGTGAAAATTTACGGTCTGATAATTTGTAAGTCTGGTAAATTTTTATAAACCTCAAGAAAGTTTTTTTTAGAAGTAAGAATATCTGTTACCATTTTTAATGGTTCATACCATATTTCTGGAAAGTCAGCTTCCAGTTTATTACTTACTTTAAATGCTAGTTTTTCATCTGGAGGAGTAAATCCTGCTTTAACATCATTATTGTTTCCTCTAGGATCTACTCGATACCATCCATAATTTTTAAGGTAAATAGCATTCAATCCATGTAAACAAAAGGAGTTTTCCTCCTCTAGGGCTAGTCTTTGATAACACAATCCTGTTGGAATATTATTAGCTCTTAACAAAGCAGCAAGTAAATGACTTTTGGCATAACAATAACCTGTTTTATGTTGTAAAACTTCTGATGCCTTACAGGTTACAGGATTTAATTTATAGTCCCAACTATGCCTTATTTCATCTCTTACATATTCAAAGCAATTTTTTGCTATTTCATAATCACTATTTTGATTTTCTGCTAAAATCTTTGCCTGTTCTTTTATATTTCTGTTATCAGAATCAATAAATTCTGAAGATTTTAGATAAAGTTCCATTTATATAATTTTATTTTGTCATTCTAACCTGTACTCTAAATTTACATTTACAAAATATCAATTTTACGTCAGAATAGAATCAGTATTTTGTTTTATTGACATATTTGTTTTTATATCTTAAAGTTTATCCTGACATTTTAAGTCTGTAAATTAATAATTCATCAAATATTGATATGAAAAAGGATTTTGACAATTGGGGTATTCTTAAAAAGAAGTTAGATAAAAGAGAAAAGTTTCCTTCTTTTGAGGAAAAGCAAATATGGTGGATTAATATAGGTACAAATGTTGGTGATGAACTTTGTGGCAAAAGTCAGCTATTTAGTAGACCTGTTTTGATATTAAAAAAATTTAATAATCATTTCTTTTTTGCTATTCCACTATCATCCGTTCAAAAGGATAATCCATACTATTTTAATTTTGAGTTCAAGGGTAAAAAACAATCAGCTATCATGTGTCAGGCTAAGCCAATTTCTAGTAAAAGACTATCAACGATGATAGGAAAAGTAAGCAACGAGTTATTTGATGCAATCAAGAAAAAAACGGGGAAGACTATATTCAACCTCTCATGAAGAGAGGTTGCTTGTCCCTAGCGGGAATTTGTGAACAAATTATACCATATTAAATACAAAAAGTCAATCCACATTATGACAGGAAAAAGAATAGGATATATCAGAGTTTCGTCTCTTGATCAAAATCATGAACGACAACTTGAAGGAATAAAATTAGATAAATGTTTTACGGATAAAGCATCTGGTAAAGATGTAAACCGTCCAGAGCTTGAAGCAATGCTAAATTATGTTCGAGATGGAGATATTATCATTGTTCATTCAATGGATAGGTTAGCTAGAAATTTGGATGATCTAAGAAAATTAGTTCAGCAATTAACATCTCAAAAAATTAAGATTGAGTTTCTTAAAGAAAATCTAACTTTCACAGGAGAAGATGCTCCTATGTCAAAATTACTTCTTTCTGTTATGGGTGCATTTGCCGAATTTGAAAGATCACTAATTCGCGAAAGACAAAGAGAAGGTATAGCTTTAGCAAAAAAGAAAGGTCTTTATAAGGGTAGAAAACCTTCTTTATCAGAGGAACAGGTTGAAGAGCTGAAAACCAGAGTACAAAATGGTGAAAAGAAAACAATTATTGCTAAAGATTTTGGTATCAGCAGAGAAACCTTGTATCAATATCTCAGGAAAATACCAAAGAATAAGACAGTAAATAATAATGGCTGATTTGAGTGAAGATGAAATAATTAGGGATTGGTATTTAAAAGATGGAGACAAAGAGTTTATCTCAAAATTCAACATCAATTATCGCCTATATGTTTATCTACAGCTCTGCTCTTTACGGTTATTTGGCCAATTACTTGATAATCCAAACAGCCTTGATACTAAAATAATTGGATATGTTTGCAGGATATTAAGCTTACCAATTACTGCTACTGTTAAAATACCAAGCAGAGAGGCAACAAAAGCAGATCAAAGAAAACGCTTATTTGAATATTTAGAATTTACAAGCTTTGAAGAATCATTAGATATTTTTGAGGATTGGCTTCAATCTATTGTAGATGAAGGTTACATTATAGCTGGTAAGATTGCCGTTGAGGCAGAATCATTTTTAATTAAGAACAAAATTCTTCTGCCAACAACATATAATCTCAACAGAATTATCGGTTCATTTTGTTCCAAGAAGCAGGAGGAATTATATAGCAATATTTACAAACTCCTTCCAAATAATCTTATTCAAGAAGTAGATAATATCCTCGCTCTACCAGAAAATAACAAGACAAGCTGGTTTCAGAGGTTCAAAGAATATCCAGGCTCATCAACTATAAAATTACTCAATATTTATTTGACAAGATATCAAAAGCTAATTGATTTACGGCTAGAAAAAATTGATATTTCTTCTATTCCAATTGAATTTCAGAAACATCTTTTTGGATTGGCAAAATATTACAATTCTTGGCAGATAAAGCGTTTCAAGACAGAAAAGAAATATAGCTTGATGCTTGCCTTCCTGCTGGAAATAAAGAAAGTCATTTTGGATTACATCATTCAAATGCATGACCAATATATTACTGGTATTTATCGATCATGTAACAATATCCATGAAAATAATCTCAAAAGATATAAACGCCAAAATGAAAGAGCTATCAGCAAAATTGAGTCTTTTGTTGATTATGCTCTTTCTCTTGAAGATTCCAATAAAATTGCCCTCAGTGAAATCTATGATAAAGCAACAAGCAAAACCGAGCTAATACAGGCAAGAGATGATATGAGAAAATATAAAATTGAAAGCAAATATGGTTATGCGTACCTACTCCAAAATAGATATGGTAGTATGAGAAGATATTTTGCTGAATTTATTAATTTACCATTTCGCAGTGAAACTGGTAGCGAGAACCTGATTAAAGCCGTTAATATTATTCGACAGTTGGATAAAGGTGAGATATCAAAAATACCAAAAGACATAGATATTAAATTTATTGATTATAATATTCTTCGATCAATTTATGATAAGAATGGTGATATTAAAAGAAACTTGTTTGAGGTTGGCATTGCAGGTGCAATTAAAGAATCATTTAGATCAGGCAATATTTTTATAGAAGACACCAATAAGCATGTATCTTTCTGGAATTTGGTTTATAAAGAATTTGATTGGCAAAAACACAGAGAAAAAGCTTATGAAAAACTAAATTTAGAAAAAGATAGTGAGAAAGCTACCTCAGATATTCGTGATGAATTTAATTCATCTACTGAGAAATCAGAAGATCAATTCAAGAAAGATGATTTTGCTACTATCAAAAATAAGAAACTGAAATTAAGGAAAAAAGAAAAGGTTGAAATAGAAGAAGATGTTAAGCCCATTCAATCTCTTATTGACTCATATTTACCAAAAATAAAGATTGAACAATTATTGGTTGAGGTAGATCAAATGACAGGATTTAGTAAGCATTTTACCCCTATTCATGGTCAGAAACGAAACAATGAAAATTCATATAAAACTCTGATTGCATCTATATTAGCACAAGCTACTAATATTGGATTTGCAACCATGCAGAATTGCAATTCTGATATTACTGCTGAAATGATGAGTAATATAACAGATTCTTGCATCAGGGAAGAAACTATCAAATTAGCCAATGCTGAAATTGTAAATCAACATAGTCAATTAACACTTAGTCAAGCTTATGGTGATGGCACATTATCTTCTTCTGATGGACAAAGATTTATAATATCAGCAAGCAGTTTACTTGCTTCATTATATCCAAAATATTGTGGTTATTACGATAAAATAGTTGGAGTTTATACTCATACATCAGATCAATATTCTGTTTATAGCACAAATGCTATTTCTTGCTCACCCAGAGAATCACTTTATGTAATAGATGGCTTTTTGGATAATAATACAATCCTACAAATCAAAGAACATACAACTGATACCGAAGGTTATACAGAGCATATTTTTGCTTTATGCCATTTGCTTGGTATTAAATTTATGCCAAGAATTAAAAATCTAAAATCACAACAATTATATAAAGCTAGCAAAAACCATGATTATGGTGAATTTAATCAACTAATGACAAAGTCAGTATCACTTGAGCTAATCAAAGAACAATGGGATCAAATGGTTAGAATTGTAGCTTCCATGAAAGATAAGTTATGTCCTGCTCATGAAATTATACGCAGATTATCAAAAGGATCGCCATCTGACAAAATTGCTAAGGCTTTTACCCATCTGGGTAGATTAATCAAAACCCAATATATTTTGCAATATATCACAGATGAAGAATTAAGAAATAAAGTTCATCGTCAATTAAACAAAGGTGAACATAGACACGCTCTAGCAAGGTGGATATTCTTTGCAAATCAGGGTAAATTTATGGTTGGTGATTATGAAGAAATTATGAATAAAGCTAGCTGTTTAAGTTTAGCCTCAAATGCAATTTTATATTGGAACACTATAAAAATGTCGGAAATAATCACCCAACTTCGCAATAATGGAGAAAAGATCAGTGATGAAGCAATATCTCACATTTCTTTATTATCGCATAAACATGTGATTCCTATGGGAACTTACTTCACAGACACATTGCTGTGAAATTTTACGGTCTGAAGAGAAAAAATTAACTCAGACCGTAAATTTCCACAGAGTTGTGCCTGATACCCCAAAAGCTAAAAGATTAGCAGATCAAACAAAGAAATCTTTTCTTGAAACTGCTAGCTCTACAAGGCAGATGGGAAAAGAACTTCGCTCTGGTGGAATTGATATTAAAAACTTTAACTTAGAACAAGCAAAATTAAGTAAAAATCTTAATGTTTTAAAAAGAAGGCAATCAGCTCTACAAAATAAC
>Ga0228627_1000920_pt1 | contig 16481 bp, 15 predicted proteins | sample 33DmetaG_FD_190483 | JGI IMG/M metagenome (GOLD analysis project Ga0228627, IMG submission 190483) | Seawater microbial communities from Monterey Bay, California, United States - 33D | ecosystem: Environmental > Aquatic > Marine > Coastal | place: USA: California | collected 2016-09-28 | reverse complement strand
TGAGTCTAAGGAGAGTGTTATGAAGTTACTATTGGATTTTGGTAATAGCCGCTGTAAATGGGCGTTACTGAATAATGCAGAATTCAGTGATAGTGGAGTCATTTCGTATGCAGATAACGAACCACTGCTCGAAGGCGTGAGGCAGCAACTGCCCTTGGTTGGTATAAGCTCTATTCATATAGTCAGTGTGTTAGGGAGGCAGCTTGATGCGCAGATAGCAGAAGCACTAGCTCCATATGAGTATCATTTTTATCAATCAAAAATAGCCGCACATGGCATCAAGCTAGCTTATGCCGATGCCGGTCAATATGGCAATGATCGCTACGCAGCTTTGTTGGCAGCACATCATACTTCGATCAGAGATAAACTGATTATCGATTGTGGTACTGCGATCACAATAGACGGATTAACGGCAGAGGGTAATCATATTGGTGGTTTAATCTTGCCCAGTTATCACAGTATGCTGCTTGCCTTAAGTAAGGACACACAGGGATTGCCAGTAGTACAGACGGGTAGCGATGCGCAATTGTTTTCCAAGTCTACTACCGATGCAATTGCTTCCGGTAGCCTGCTCTGTTTGCAGCAAGGTTTGCAGGCCATCATTCAGCAAATGAAACAACATTTGGATGATTGCGAGATAATCGCGACTGGTGGTAACCGCAAACACATGCTGGCAGCCTTATCTGAAAGTTATACTGATATGCCTAACCTTGTGCTACAGGGCCTTGTATTTTTGGCTAAATAACACCGACATCCTTAATATTTTTTCAAAGTGTTATATCTGTTGTCTAAGCGGGATCTGGCAGCCAAGAAGTAATGGCACGTTGAAAAATAGTTAGGTTGAGTCTTAAATTGGGATTAATCAAAAAAACAGTCTTGATGTTTTTTTGCAATGATATGCGGTCGGAACTGATCTAGATAGTGGAGCTGTCGCTCACGATCTAATTCTGTCTTGTGTGCAACAATAATCGCCCGTGCTAAGGAAGTTGTGTCATCTGCTGGAATTAAAGTGCCGTAGTTACCCCCATCTAATATTTCCATTGGACCGCAGGGGCAGTCGGTACTTACGATTTTACATTCGCAGGCCAACGCTTCAATTAAAACAGTAGGGAGACCCTCCCAGAGTGAAGACAGTACAAATATGTCACTGTGGTACATATACGCATAAGGATTGCTGACATGGCCTGGCATTTCGATATCTTCATTTAAACCTAGCTGACTAATCAGGCTTTCGAGTTTATTCCGTCGTTTGCCTTCACCTAAAATAATTAACTTGAAATCACTTTGTGTTCGTACTTTTGCAAATGCATGCAGTAGATTAGGAAAATCTTTTTGGTTTTCAAGGCGGCCCACCGCTAAGATGACTTTAATATTTGGATCTGAAAGCCATCGATGTTCCAACGGTTCATGCATTTTTTTACGAATGGCATCGATTGGTATTGGATTATAAATCGGTATTGGCTGGAGCTGATCATTTTTTATCGTCGCCATTAAATTTTTTGCTGCGCAGAGTGAGACGGTGACTAACTCATCTGCCATCGGGTAAAAGACCGCAAGGGTTTCGGATAGATTTTTAAAGCGTGACTTATTTCGACGCGAATGGAGGTCTATCGATAGCGCTGTGTGTTCAGTGACAATAATCTTTGTAGCGGCTGTAGACCTTAATCCAGCCATGATTGCAATTATATTGGTATGTGTTTTAGCGGAATAGAGTAAATCAGGTGCACGTTCATTGAGGTAGCGCCTTAAATCATTTGCCACGGGTTGTGAGGTTGATAGACGGAAAGGAATGAGGAAAGGAAACAGTAAGGTTTTGGTGTGCTTAGGAAACCAGCTCCAGATGCGTAAGCGACTGATTAGTGTTGGTTCTGATTTTAAGAGATATATCGATATAGAATCTGGGACTTGACTGCGGTCATTTCTTGTAAGCTTTTGCACAACCAGCTCAACCTGATGACCTTGTTTGCTGAATTCTCTAGCTAAAGCTAGAAATACTTGCCCGATACCGCCGCGGCCTATTTGCGGAAAGAAAAAGCTGATTTTCTTAGTTGCTTGCGGGGCATTACTTTTCTTGGGATTCACAATTGAGAGAGTGAGTTCAAATTATATTCATACAGGGTAGCACTGATGCATAGAAAGCTCGCTGTATTTGTTGTCTCCGGACGCATCTACTGGCGAAGATGTATTTGCGTGCTTTTAAAAATGGAGCCACCTGTCAGAGTCGAACTGACGACCTACTGCTTACAAGGCAGTTGCTCTACCAGCTGAGCTAAGGCGGCCTAATGCAATCAAATGAAATTTGATCAATCAGTTGCGAGATACTAGTGATCTTGCGCCCAAGCTTCAAGTCTAAATGAGTAAAAATGTGGTGCAAAGGGTAAATTTTTTGTATTTATTGGCTTATGCTGGTTTCTTTATTCTAGTCAATACAGTTTTGCTAGAAATTAGTTACGGAGTGATTAAATGCTACTTATCCGCTATTTATGTTTTTTGCTAGTGAGTTTAAGTCTAACTGCTTGCGTCAATTTGGTGCCAAAAGCAGCTGAAGAGATAGAGTCAGCGCAGACAGTTAAATCTCCTTTGGATGGTATCTGGCAAGGTACTTTTGATATTAATGGGCGTGGCAACTATGATTTTACAGCCTTGCATATTCAAGGGCGATCTACCGCAGTGAGTGTCAAGGCAAAAGCGATGTGTCGTGGCCGTGTGGAGCTGCAAGAAGAGCAATATTACATGGCGAGGTATGAGCTGTTTGCTTTGGATGGCGCGCCGTTTGATCAGGCTACTATCACTGGGACAGTGGACCAGCAGGCTATAAGGTCACATTTCATAACCATGAACGGCGGTGATATTGGTGCTATTAATCTGGATTATAATCCGCTCTATGAGCGCAAGCCGGAGCTCGCGGAGCTAGATGGGCACTGGTTGTTTATCGATCGAGACGGATTAGAGACGAAGATGAGTATCAGTAATGGGCAAATCGTAGGGGTTGATTCGGATGGTTGTGGCTACCAAGGAACACTGGCCATTATTAATCCGCAATACAACTTATTCGATGTAGTCTTGAATGTCAGTAGCTGTGATTCTGTTAATGGTGAGTACATCGGTCTAGCCTATTTTGAACCGGGAAAAAAACCGTTAGTGCATATTGATGCGCTCAATAATTTATATGGCTTTCATTATCAATTGCAGCGAGTTTCAGCTTCCGAGATTACGGCAAGTCGTTAAATGTTTACTGCATTATTGATTTTGTTGTTGCCAGCGTTGCCAGGCTTCGCTGGCCGGATGATTTCGTAAGGTGTCATGGTCTAGAGTCATAATTTGCACGCCATACTGTAATTCCCAGATGTCTGCAGCGACATGGAAGGGCGCTTCCTGGATTGATAACTCACGGGCTTCAAGTTGCTCGCCCGTAACGCGGATAAAGAGACCTTTGTATTGGTCTGCCGCTATTTTCTCAAGCGTAACGATTAACTCCCAACTATTATTTGGTGCCAGCAATAATAGGGGGAGTTTTGCGTCGATAATGTCTTTTCGATTATTTAACATCTAACTGTTGAACTGGTTTACGGAGCGACCACGACCAATTGCGTAATACTCAATACCTTGCGCTTCTAAGTCGCTTGGGTCATATAAATTACGGCCATCAAAAATAAGTGGATTTTGTAATATCGCTTTCAGCGTTGCAAAGTTAGGGCTTCTGAATTCAGTCCACTCAGTTACGATGATCAGAGCATCAGCTCCCTGCAAGGCCTGTTCTGCATTGTTGCATAGAGTAAGGTCGTCACGTTGCCCATAAATACGCTTGCATTCGTCCATGGCTACTGGGTCATATGCTTGAACTTTGGCTCCTGCAGCCCATAAGTTTTGCATTAACGCGCGGCTAGAAGCTTCGCGCATGTCATCAGTGTTTGGCTTAAAGGCCAGACCCCATAGGGCAAAGGTTTTGGTGCTGATCTGGTTGCCAAAGTAGGTTTTAATCTTACTATATAAGACTTCTTTTTGCGCTTGGTTAACCGCATCCACGGCAGCAATTAGAGTGGTTTCATAGTCAGCCTTGAGGCCGATTTTTTGTAATGCTTGCACATCCTTCGGAAAACACGAGCCACCATAACCACAGCCTGGATAGATAAAGTGGTAACCAATGCGCGGATCCGAGCCTATACCCAAGCGGACCTGCTCAATATCAGCACCTACACGTTCGGCTAGATTGGCTAGCTCATTGATAAAGCTTATCTTTGTTGCAAGCAGGGCGTTAGCGGCATATTTAGTTAATTCGGCTGAGCGGATGTCCATCACGTTAATACGATCACGATTGCGATTGAATGGTTGATAGAGTGCGCGCATTAATTCGCTGGCCTTTTCGCTGTCAGTGCCCACTACTACGCGGTCAGGTTTCATGAAGTCTTCAATAGCGGCGCCTTCTTTTAAGAATTCTGGGTTAGAGGCGATATCAAAAGCAGCGTCTTTATTAAGTTCAATGCATTTGCGTTTGACGGTCTGACGCACTAAATCTGCTGTACCGACAGGCACAGTCGATTTATTCACGATAAGGCGATAGTCCTGCATATGTTCAGCAATGGTCTCTGCCACATTGAGAACATAGCTAAGATCGGCCGAGCCATCTTCATCTGGGGGCGTGCCAACGGCAATAAACTGGAATAGACCGTGAGCGACGCCTTTAGCTGGGTCAGTGGTGAATTCAATACGACCAGCAGCAATATTACTTTGGATTATATCGTCGAGGCCGGGTTCGTGAATCGGAATCTGACCAGTGTTCAGCATATCGATTTTTTCGCTATCGATATCGACGCAGAGAACTTGGTTGCCGACTTGAGCGAGACAAGCCCCTGTTACTAGACCGACGTAACCGGAGCCATAAATTGTAATTTTCATGATATTCGCAGGTTGAGAATAGTTAGATTAGCAATGTAACTCTTTTTCATCTCAAAAAGAGTGTAGTTTCAGAGATTTTACATGTCCACAATGTACTTTTTGAAGTTTGCTAGAAAATACGAGATTAGTCCGATTTTGTTGGTGAAACGTACAGTCGAAGAAAAAAGTGGCGATAAGAGTGAATAAGGGCTTAGGAAATATGCATATTTAGTGAATCTGATGTTGACCTAGCATCAGATGTCACCGAGAATAGCCGGCTGTGTGTGCGGAGGGGTACTCAAGCGGCCAACGAGGGCGGATTGTAAATCCGCTGACTATGTCTACGTAGGTTCGAATCCTACCCCCTCCACCAGAAATTCAGAGTAATGTGCGGGTGTAGTTCAATGGTAGAACCCCAGCCTTCCAAGCTGATGATGTCGGTTCGATCCCGATCACCCGCTCCACTATAGGCCGAAAAGATAGATAGGGGCAATAGAGGGTGTGTAGCGTAGGTTGCGATCACATGTGGTACATATTTGTGGGATCGGCGAGGCCGCAGGGTGGCAGCCGTTATAGCAGGAAGCTGGCTAGTTGCGGAGTAACAACTTTGCCCATATAGCTCAGTGGTAGAGCACTTCCTTGGTAAGGAAGAGGTCTCCGGTTCAAGTCCGGATATGGGCTCCATTGTTATGGCCCTTACATTTTAACAAGTAACATTATTAATTTAGTCCAGAGGTAGCGATCAATGTCTAAGGAAAAGTTCGAACGAACGAAGCCCCACGTAAACGTGGGCACAATTGGTCACGTTGACCACGGTAAGACAACGTTAACAGCAGCGTTGACCAAAGTGTCAGCGGAAGCAAACGGTGGTGAGTTCAAGGACTATGGTGACATTGATAATGCACCAGAAGAGCGCGAGCGCGGTATTACGATTGCGACAGCTCACGTTGAGTACGAGACAGGTAACCGTCATTACGCTCACGTTGATTGCCCGGGACACGCGGATTATGTGAAGAACATGATTACGGGTGCGGCGCAGATGGACGGCGCGATATTGGTTTGTTCAGCAGCTGACGGTCCAATGCCACAAACACGTGAGCACATTTTATTGTCACGTCAGGTTGGTGTTCCTTACATCGTGGTTTACATGAATAAGGCCGACCAAGTTGATGATGCTGAATTATTAGAGTTAGTTGAGATGGAGATCCGTGATCTACTATCTAGCTATGATTTCCCAGGTGATGATACGCCGATCGTAACGGGTTCAGCGCTGAAAGCGCTAGAAGGTGATGCATCAGATATTGGTGTACCGTCAGTACTTAAGCTATTGGAAGAGATGGATTCATACATTCCAGAGCCAGAGCGTGCGATTGATGGTGATTACTTGATGCCAGTGGAAGATGTATTCTCGATTTCAGGTCGTGGCACAGTAGTGACCGGTCGAATTGAGCGTGGCATCGTGAAAGTAGGCGAAGAGATCGAGATTGTCGGTATTAAAGATACGTTGAAGACGACGTGTACCGGTGTTGAAATGTTCCGTAAGTTACTTGACGAAGGTCGCGCAGGCGACAACGTTGGTGTGTTACTACGGGGTACGAAGCGTGATGAAGTTGAGCGTGGCCAAGTATTATGTAAGCCAGGCAGTATTACACCACACACTAAGTTTGAGGCAGAAGTATACATTCTGTCGAAAGATGAAGGTGGCCGTCATACGCCATTCTTCAATGGCTACCGTCCACAGTTTTACTTCAGAACAACTGATGTAACGGGAGCTTGTGAGTTACCAGCAGGAATTGAGATGGTAATGCCGGGTGATAACGTGAAGATGGAAGTAAGCATGATCGCACCGATTGCGATGGAAGAAGGCTTACGCTTTGCGATTCGTGAGGGTGGCCGTACCGTTGGTGCAGGCGTCGTCGCTAAAATTATTGAATAGAAGCATAAACCGAGTAAAGCAGTACGGACTAGGCCAGTAGCTCAATTGGCAGAGCGACGGTCTCCAAAACCGTAGGTTGGGGGTTCAAGTCCCTCCTGGCCTGCCAGTCTGTATCGTTGTCGAGGAAGATTAAATGGCAGAATCAACTGAACAAATGGGTTCAGGCATAGACATCGTTAAATTAGGTGTCGCTGCACTGGTAATCATCGCAGCTATCGCAGGGTTTTATCACTTTGCCGAGCAGCCGCAGTTGTACCGTGTGCTAGGCCTGCTCGTACTTGTTATAGCTGCTGCAGGAATCGCTTTGACTACTGCAAAAGGCCGGGCATTAACTGGCTTTATGCGAACGTCACGTACCGAAGTACGTAAGATGGTTTGGCCAACACGTGCCGAGACTATACAAACTACTGGAGTGGTAGTGGTTGTAGTGCTTTTGGTCGGTGTTTTTTTATGGTTGCTTGATATGCTGCTGGGCTGGCTCATGCAGCTGGTCATCGGCTAACTGAGGTAAGTAAGTAATGTCACTTAGATGGTATGTAGTCCACGCCTACTCGGGATTCGAGAACCAAGTGAAGCGCTCATTAGAAGAGCGCATTCAACGCTTTGGCATGGAAGACAAATTCGGTGAGATCTTAGTGCCGATGGAAGAAGTAGTTGAAATGCGTGAAGGGCAGAAAAAGCGCAGTGAGCGTAAGTTCTTTCCTGGTTACGTATTAGTGCAAATGGATATGGAAGATGAATCTTGGCATTTGGTGAAAGACGCGCCAAAGGTTTTAGGCTTTATTGGTGGGACATCAGATAGCCCAGCACCGATCCAAGACCACGAAGCAGAGGCTATTTTGCAGCGTATCCAAGAAGGTGTTGATAAGCCAAGACCTAAGGTTCTATTTGAGCCAGGTGAAGTGGTACGTGTAACTGATGGACCGTTTAATGACTTTAATGGTGTGGTCGAAGAAGTTAACTACGAAAAGAGTCGTATGTTAGTTGCAGTACAGATTTTCGGTCGTTCTACTCCTGTTGAACTTGAGTTCGGACAGGTTGAGAAAGGCTAATTTATAAGGGCTAAGGCTTTTGGGCCTAGTCCGATAGAGATGTGACGGAAGGTAGTTTAAGGACTGCCTTCCAATTTAAAACTAGCACGGGGAGCGTTCCATTTGAAATGGTCGCGACTGCACCCGTAGGAGATAGTCATGGCTAAAAAAATCGAAGCCTATATCAAGCTTCAAGTTCCGGCTAATGAAGCCAACCCTAGTCCTCCGGTAGGTCCTGCATTGGGCCAACACGGTGTCAATATCATGGAATTCTGTAAAGCGTTTAATGCGCAAACACAGAGTCTAGAGAAAGGCATGCCTGTACCGGTCGTAATAACTGTTTATAACGATCGTAGTTTTACGTTCATTATGAAAACTCCGCCAGCAGCTATTTTGTTGATGAAGGCGGCAGGTATCACTAAAGGCAGCGGCACACCGAACACTGATAAAGTGGGCAAAGTGACTCGTGCGCAGTTAGAAGACATTGCGAAGACTAAAGAACCTGATCTAACCGCCACTGATATGGATGCAGCAGTACGCACCATAGCGGGTAGTGCGCGTAGCATGGGTCTCGAGGTTGAGGGAGTATAGAAAATGGCTAAATCAGGAAAGAAAATTACGCAGGCACGTGCCAATGTCGATATCGACAAGGTATACGCTCCAATCGACGCGATGCAGCTGGTAAAAGATAATGCCGGTGCAAAGTTTGTAGAGTCTGTAGACGTTGCTGTTAATTTAGGTGTTGACCCTAAGAAGTCTGATCAAGTGGTCCGTGGTGCTAGTGTATTGCCAAACGGGACTGGTAAGGTGGTTCGTGTAGCAGTATTTGCACAGGGCGATCAAGCAAAAGCAGCAGAAGCAGCAGGTGCTGATATCGTTGGTTTTGAAGATCTAGCTGAAACCATTAAGAAAGGCGAAATGAATTTTGATGTCGTTATTGCATCACCAGATGCCATGCGCATCGTTGGCCAACTAGGTCAAATTTTAGGTCCACGTGGCCTCATGCCTAACCCGAAAGTGGGTACAGTTACCCCTGATGTAGCAGGCGCTGTAAACAATGCTAAAGCAGGACAAGTACGTTACCGTGCAGATAAGACCGGTATTGTTCATTGCAGCATTGGTAAGGTAGATTTTGAACCCCAAAAACTGGTTGAAAATTTAGCTACATTAATCGCAGATCTAGTGAAAGCTAAGCCCTCTGCAGCTAAAGGTATTTACTTGAAGAAAGTTGTTGTTTCTTCAACGATGGGTGTTGGCATTCAGCTTGACCAATCGGCGCTAAATTAAGAGATTAACGGCGCTTTGCGTCGGCTTTGGCTACTAGCTAAGTAGCCGTTATAGACTTTGGGCTGTTTCGGTTTGCCGAACGGCCGTCAAAGATCGTTGGTACAAGTGAAAGCTTGTTTAAACTATAGGCCAACGTAGACGGTGGCTCCATATCAGGATAATCCTGAGTTGGAACACTGCAATACGGATCGGAATTTTCCGGTCTTTAGCAACCTTGAACAGAAGGCCTAGCCTGATGTTTGAGTCAACTTAGGAGAACTAAACTGTGGCACTAAACCTGGAAGACAAAAAGAAGGTTGTCTCTGAGGTTGCTGCGGTTGCTGCTGAAGCTCACTCGGCGGTTGCCGCTGAGTATCGTGGACTTGAAGTTGATGCCTTAACTGAACTACGTAAGAAAGCCCGTGAAGGCGGTGTCTATCTACGAGTGGTGAAAAATACACTCGCTCGACGTGCAGTTGAAGGTACTGAATTTGAGTGCATGAGTGACGGTTTCGTAGGCCCATTACTACTTGCGTTTTCGCAAGAAGATCCGGGTGCTGCGGCGCGTGTCATTAAAGACTTCGGTAAAGAACATGATCTGTTAAAGGTCACAATGCTTTCAATCGGCGGGGAGTTATTACAACCCACTGATCTTGAGCGTTTGGCTAGCCTACCGACTAAGGATCAGGCAATCAGCATGTTAATGGCAGTAATGAAGGCACCAGTCGAGAAATTTGTTCGAACACTGGCAGAACCACATGGAAAAATGGTTCGTACCGTTGCTGCTATTCGCGACCAAAAGCAAGCTTAAGAAGTTACACATACTAGTTAATTGATTTAGGAGTTTATGAAAATGGCTGTATCTCAAGATGAAATTTTAGAAACGATTTCCAATATGTCAGTTATGGAGGTTGTTGACCTCATCTCTGCAATGGAAGAGAAGTTTGGTGTATCAGCAGCAGCGGCAGTAGCAGCAGCTCCAGCAGCGGCAGCAGCCGGTGAAGCAGCAGCAGAGCAAACTGAGTTTGATGTTGTTATGAGTAGCTTCGGCAGTAACAAGGTAGCAGTGATTAAAGTAGTACGTGCTGCAACCGGTTTAGGCTTGAAAGAAGCGAAAGAAATGGTAGAAGGCGCACCGTCTACAATTAAAGAAGGCGCGACTAAGGATGATGCAGAAGACATGAAGAAGCAGCTTGAAGAAGCTGGCGCTTCTGTTGAACTGAAGTAATCGCACACCGTTTCACGTGCTAGAAAGATAGACGTGTGCAACGCACGCACAGCCTGAAAGCTGCGCGTGCGTTCGCTCGTTTTCGTAATTTAGATATTTAGTTTTTGCCCGTACACGAGGGAGGCTCGATGCAATATAGTTTCACCGAAAAGAAAAGAGTTCGTAAAGATTTCGGTAAGCGTCCACAGATTTTGGAAGTGCCGTACATGCTGCAATTGCAGATTGCGTCATACCGCCAATTCTTGCAGCTGGATACTAGTATCGAAGAACGCACAGAAGTTGGGCTTCATAGTGCCTTCAGGTCCGTATTTCCGATTGACAGTTATTCAGGCAACGTTGTTCTTGAATACGTTAGCTATCGTCTCGGAACTCCAAAGTTTGATGTTAAAGAATGTCAACTGCGTGGTTTAAACTACTCCGCGCCATTGCGCGTGACTGTACGCTTGGTGATCTATGATAAAGAAGCACCAGCAAGCCAGAAAAAAGTTAAAGACATTAAAGAACAAGAAGTCTACATGGGCGAATTGCCGCTGATGACAGACACCGGTACCTTTATTATTAATGGTACTGACCGTGTTATTGTCTCGCAATTACATCGTTCGCCAGGTGTATTCTTTGACCATGACAAGGGCAAGACCCACTCGTCAGGCAAGTTACTCTATTCAGCTCGTATTATCCCTTACCGTGGATCATGGCTGGATATGGAGTTCGATCCAAAAGATTGTTTGTTTGTTCGTATTGACCGTCGCCGTAAATTACCTGCGACTGTGTTGCTACGCGCTCTGGGCTATGAGACACCGGAAATTCTTTCGATGTTCTTTGATACCCATAAAATTAAGATCAGTAAGAAGGGTTTTGAGTTAGCACTTATTCCTGAACGACTACGTGGCGAAGTAGCTACTTTTGACGTTGAAGTGGCGGGCAAGGTTTTAGTTGAAGCCGGTCGACGTATCACTATGCGTCACGTCCGTAGCCTGACTGAAGCTAAGATTAAGAGCTTGATCGTTCCGGCTGACTTCTTGCTTGGTAAAGTGATCGCGCAAGATATTGTTGACCAAGAAACGGGTGAGCTGATCTTTGCTGCGAACGAAGAGCTAGTAGAAGAGAATATTGCTAAGTTGACCGAAAATGGAATCAAGGAATTCGAGGTTTTATACACGAATGAAATTGATCGCGGCCCTTACATTTCTAAGACTCTTGCTATTGATTCTACTGCTACAGAATTAGAAGCGCAGGTGGAAATCTATCGCATGATGCGTCCAGGTGAGCCGCCAACTAAAGATTCAGCACAATCACTCTTCAACAATATGTTTTTCTCTGACGATCGATATGACTTATCGCCAGTAGGACGTATGAAGTTTAACCGTCGCTTAGGTCGTGAAGAGACCACAGGCACCGGTACATTAAGCAAGGATGACATCCTTGACGTTATGAAAGTGCTCATTAATATTCGTAATGGCGATGGCATGGTCGATGATATTGATCACCTCGGTAACCGTCGTATTCGTTGTGTTGGTGAGATGGCTGAAAATGTCTTCCGCGTTGGTTTAGTGCGAGTTGAGCGTGCAGTAAAAGAACGTCTAACATTGGCAGAATCTGAAGGCTTAATGCCGCAGGAAATGATCAATGCTAAGCCGGTAGCTGCTGCCATCAAAGAATTCTTTGGTTCTAGCCAGTTGTCGCAGTTTATGGATCAAAACAATCCATTATCAGAAGTAACTCATAAGCGTCGTATCTCCGCTTTAGGCCCAGGCGGCCTAACTCGTGAGCGTGCAGGCTTTGAAGTACGTGATGTGCATCCGACACACTACGGTCGTGTCTGCCCAATTGAGACCCCTGAAGGTCCAAACATTGGTCTGATTAACTCACTCGCAATCTATGCACAAACCAACGAATATGGTTTCTTAGAGACACCTTATCGCAAGGTTAATAAGGGTAAAGTAACCGATCAGATCGATTACCTATCAGCGATCGAAGAAAGTCAGTTCGTGATTGCTCAGGCGAATGCTAGCTTGAATGAAAAAGGTGCATTGGTTGATGAATTAGTTTCTTGTCGTCACCTCAATGAATTCTCTTTATCTACTCCAGATAAAGTGGAATACATGGACGTATCACCGAAACAGATTGTTTCAGTAGCAGCGGCCTTGATTCCATTTTTGGAGCATGATGATGCAAACCGTGCATTGATGGGTTCTAACATGCAACGTCAAGCCGTACCAACCTTGCGTGCAGAAAAGCCATTGGTTGGAACCGGGATTGAACGTGCCTTAGCGATTGACTCTGGTGCTTCAGTTATTGCCAAACGTGGCGGTGTTGTTGACAGTGTCGATGCAGGTCGTGTTGTGGTTCGTGTGAGTGATGAAGAAACTCAAAGTGGCGAGTCAGGTGTTGATATTTACTCTCTGACTAAGTACACCCGTTCCAATCAAAATACCTGTATTAATCAACGTCCACTGGTTCGACCAGGTGACAAGATTAGTAGAAATGACGTTTTAGCTGATGGCCCATCCACTGATATGGGTGAGTTGGCTTTAGGTCAAAACATGCTAATCGCATTTATGCCATGGAATGGTTACAACTTTGAGGATTCGATTCTCTTATCGGAACGTGTAGTTGAAGAAGATCGTTTCACTACCATTCATATTGAAGAAATGAGCAGTGTTGCACGTGATACGAAGTTAGGTGCAGAAGAGATCACAGCAGATATTCCAAACGTCAGCGAAAGCTTGCTGGCTAAGTTAGATGACTCTGGCATCGTTTACGTAGGCGCAGAAGTGAAGCCTGGTGATATCTTGGTCGGTAAAGTAACACCGAAGGGTGAGACTCAGTTAACACCGGAAGAAAAGCTTCTGAGAGCAATTTTTGGTGAAAAAGCATCTGACGTGAAAGACACTTCTTTACGTGTACCTTCTGGCATGGAAGGCACTGTGATTGATGTTCGTGTATTCACTCGCGATGGTGTTGAGAAAGATCGTCGTGCATTACAGATCGAAGAAGCAGAGATCGAGCAGGTTAAGAAAGATCTGCGTGATCAAATTCGTATCTATGAAGAAGACGTTTACAGTCGTGTGCAACGTCTGATTACCAATAAAGTATCTGAGGGTGGCCCTGAAGGGCTAGCCGCAGGTAGCAAGGTGACTGCACAATATTTACAAGAGTTAGCACGTCAGCGTTGGTTTGAAATACGTATGCGCGATGAGACTGTTAACGAAAAGCTTGAACAGTTAGCGAAAAGCCTAAATACACAACGTGAACTGTGTGATAACCGTCTCGTCGAGCAGAGAGAAAAGATCACTGCAGGTGATGACCTTGCTCCAGGCGTATTGAAGATGGTTAAGGTTTACCTTGCTGTTAAACGCCATATGCAGCCAGGTGACAAGATGGCTGGTCGTCATGGTAACAAAGGTGTGGTCTCTATGATCGTGCCAGTGGAAGACATGCCACATTCAGAAGACGGTACACCAGTTGATATCGTTTTGAACCCGCTAGGTGTTCCGTCACGTATGAACGTCGGTCAGGTATTAGAAGTCCACTTAGGTTGGGCGGCTAAAGGTCTTGGTTTGAAGATCAAGGGCATGATGGAAAACGACGGTACGGTTACTGAGTTGCGTGACTTCTTGGATCAGGTTTATAACCAAGATGAAGGTACTTCAGTTGATCTGTCTCAGTTTAGTGATGATGAGATCGTTGATCTCTCTACCAACCTACAAGGTGGTGTGCCAATGGCAACACCAGTCTTTGATGGTGCTGAGGAGAGTGAAATTAAACGTATGCTAGCGTTGGCTGACTTGCCGGAAAGTGGTCAAACACAATTGATTGATGGTCGTACTGGCCAAGACTTTGAGCGGCATGTAACAGTTGGTTATATGCATATGCTGAAGTTGAATCACTTGGTTGACGACAAAATGCATGCACGTTCAACTGGACCATATAGCCTAGTAACACAGCAGCCATTAGGTGGTAAAGCACAATTCGGTGGGCAGCGTTTTGGTGAGATGGAGGTCTGGGCACTAGAAGCTTACGGTGCGACTTACACCTTGCAAGAGATGCTGACAGTGAAGTCGGATGATGTTGCTGGTCGAAACAAGATGTATAAGAACATCGTTGATAACGACCACCAGATGGAAGCAGGCATGCCAGAGTCGTTTAACGTATTGATGAAAGAGATTCGATCTTTGGGTATCAATATTGAATTAGAGCAAAACGACTAAGGGCTCGGTTTATGAGCCTCTGCATAATACATTTGAAATTTTTGCGTACACTCGTTAGGAGCCGCGATGAAAGATCTACTTAATCTACTCAAGCAACAAGGACAGGTTGAAGACTTCGACGCCATTAAAGTTGGCCTCGCTTCACCAGATATGATTCGTTCTTGGTCGTTCGGCGAAGTTAAGAAGCCAGAGACGATCAACTACCGAACGTTTAAGCCTGAGCGTGACGGCCTCTTTTGTGCCAAGATTTTTGGTCCGATTAAGGATTATGAATGCCTCTGTGGTAAGTACAAACGTTTAAAGCACCGTGGTGTGGTATGTGAGAAGTGTGGTGTTGAAGTCACACAGACTAAAGTACGTCGTGAGCGTATGGGTCATATTGAACTGGCCTGTCCAGTTGCACATATCTGGTTCTTGAAATCACTGCCATCACGTATCGGCCTATTGCTGGATATGACCCTGCGTGAAATTGAGCGCATCCTTTACTTTGAAGCCTTTGTTGTAACCGACCCAGGCATGACTGAGCTAGAGACTAAGCAGTTACTATCAGAAGAAGCTTATCTCGAGAAGATCGAAGAGCATGGTGATGAATTCCGTGCCGGGATGGGTGCTGAAGCGATTTACGAATTGATGATGCAGGTTGACATGAAGTCACAGGCTGTTCAGTTGCGTGAAGACATCGTTACGACTCGTTCAGAAGCTAAATTGAAGCGTTACTCTAAACGTTTAAAGCTTGTTGAAAACTTAGTTGAATCAGGTAACAAGCCAGAGTGGATGATTCTTACGGTTCTACCGATTCTACCACCCGATCTACGCCCATTAGTACCGCTGGATGGCGGTCGTTTTGCGACTTCAGATCTGAACGATTTATATCGTCGTGTGATTAACCGAAACAATCGTTTAAAACGCCTGCTCGAACTTAATGCGCCTGACATCATTGTGCGCAATGAGAAGCGTATGCTGCAAGAGTCTGTTGACGCCTTGTTGGATAATGGTCGTCGTGGTCGTGCTATTACCGGTACTAATAAGCGTCCGTTGAAATCATTAGCAGACATGATTAAAGGTAAGCAAGGTCGCTTCCGTCAGAACTTGCTCGGTAAGCGTGTTGATTACTCTGGTCGTTCAGTCATTGTTTGTGGTCCAACACTGCGTCTGCATCAGTGTGGTTTGCCGAAGAAGATGGCGCTTGAGTTATTTAAGCCTTTCGTATTTAGCAAGCTTATGTTGCGTGGTATTGCACCAACTATTAAGGCCTGCAAAAAGATTGTCGAACGCGAAGGCGCAGAAGTTTGGGATATTCTAGACGGCGTTATTCGTGAGCATCCAGTGATGTTGAACCGTGCACCAACATTGCACCGTTTGGGCATTCAAGCATTTGAGCCAATCTTGATTGAAGGTAAGGCAATTCAATTACACCCACTTGTTTGTTCAGCCTTTAACGCTGACTTTGATGGTGATCAGATGGCGGTACACGTACCGTTGTCAATTGAGGCGCAGTTAGAAAGTCGTGCCTTAATGATGTCGACCAATAATATTTTATCACCAGCAAACGGTGAGCCGATTATTGTGCCATCACAAGATATCGTTCTAGGTCTTTACTACATGACACGTGAACGCATCAATTCTAAGGGTGAAGGCATGGTCTTTGCTGATGTTGATGAAGTGCGCCGTGCCTATGAGACAGAGATTGCTAGTCTCCACGCTAAAGTTAAAGTACGTGTTACGCACAAGGTGAAAAATGAAGCCGGTGAACTGGAAGAAGAGACAATACTTGTTGATTCAACAGTAGGTCGTGCCTTGATGGCACAGATTTTACCAGCTGGTCTCGATTTCAGTCATGTAAACCAAGACCTTAACAAGCGTGCAATTTCTAAATTGATCAATGCCTGTTATCGACAGGTAGGCCTTAAAGAAACAGTTATCTTTGCTGATCA
>Ga0228627_1000914_pt1 | contig 16509 bp, 12 predicted proteins | sample 33DmetaG_FD_190483 | JGI IMG/M metagenome (GOLD analysis project Ga0228627, IMG submission 190483) | Seawater microbial communities from Monterey Bay, California, United States - 33D | ecosystem: Environmental > Aquatic > Marine > Coastal | place: USA: California | collected 2016-09-28 | reverse complement strand
TGGCCAACCTCTTTGACTAGAATAGGTGACGGCGAGGCCGCATTCAGTTGAGCTAATGCATCGATAATACCGCGCCAGTCGCGGTCCCCTCCTTGCTGAACTGCCTCTTGTATCGGATTGAGATGGATATAGAGCGCGTCCGCCTCTGCGAGTTCGATGCAGCGCAATGCGTCATCGACGCCACCTTTACTCCGAAGTTGCGCCGCGCCCAAATTAGCAATTATGGGCACATTGGGGGCATAGCGACGCAGCTGAAATGATTTGGCTTGACCATGATCTTCTAAAGCAATGCGCATCGATCCAAGGCTTAGCGCGACTCCTTTAGCTTCTGCAGCTTCAGCAAGATGAATGTTCATTCGATCGGCCTGTGCTATGCCACCGCTCATCGATGAAATTATAAGAGGCAGAGACAAGCGATGACTGAGAAAGTCGCAAGAGCAAGAGATGTCATCCATGTTCAAGTCTGGCAGCGCATAGGGCTCGAAGCGCACAGAATCGAACGTGCTCAACGCTGGTCGTTGAACGCTCTCTTTGGCGGCAATGACGAGGTGGTCCAACTTTCGAGTCTCTATTGCTTCAGGCATCGTGCCCTCGTTTACCGAATGAGAAATAATTAAGCGGTGATTCGCCAGGCTAAAAAATGCTTAGGCAGCAATATATCAACAATAATCATATGTGGCAGTGTTAATGCAAAAAGAATGGCAAACAGTGCCGAAAGAAGAGGAGCGACCGCGTCGGCAAACGTATCGAAGAACGCGGCGGCGAGCAGAACCATAATCCATGCACAGACAGTGTTAACCCAAAAACTTTTTTTCGGTCTGGTTGCTGAAGTGCCCAAGTGTTCCGAAGCCTTCAAATAGTGGGGTGCTGAATGCAACAGGCAGAAGAAAAGCGCAAAGGCGAAAAGTGGGTTCAGATAGTTGTGCAGCGCGTAGTATCCAGCAAGCCCGATTAGAAGGCTGATCTTCCTGAGAGAGGCGCTCTCAGAGACGGTAAAAATTAGCGCGAGTAGCCATGCGATTAATGCCGGGTACCCAGTTGCCGCTATAGCGTCAGTGTTTGCATTAAGGGCGTCAAATAGGGGCTCGATAGTAAACCAATGAACCCAGGGTAGAAAAACTGCAATTGTGCCGCCCTGAAAAAGAACGTTGGCTGTTTTCAGAAAAAAAGTCGGCGCCGCCGTAGGGTTCAATCTAAAAGGGTCAGAACGGCCGAAGTGAATTGCCGTAATAAGCAAAAAAAACAACAAGGTTGCAGTAGGAAATGTTATCCACAGGGCGAGACCAATGCCGGCTGAGCCGAGATAGAAGCAGAGGAAGCGAATCAGCCTAGGATTCCGATCGCTGTGTTTAACCAGCTCCCAGTCGAGCGCACCGTGCGGAATTCCAAAAAGAATGACGCCTAGAATCGCGAGTATGTCGACGGTGCTAATTGTCATTTTTTAGTACTGCGCGAATAAAGGGAGATTTAGGCAGTGTTGCTATTAAGCTCAGCGCATCGATACCTGTAAAATTATCAGTCATAAAACCCGCGAAGCGGTCGCCAGAAAGGCCGTGTGTCATCGCCGAAAAAATTGACTCACCAATGCGCGGATCCCGATTTAGCACGCGTAAAAAAATGTTATCCATCCAAGCAGACAGCTTGCTGTAGGGTGTATTTGAGACCGCAGAGTAGCCATTTTGCTGCGCCAGTCTTCTCAATTGCTTTTCAAGCCCACTGAGCGCATAACCCGAGCAGGGGCGAGCTGAACCGGAGGCGAGTCCAATAGGATTGCCTGCAAAACGAGGGATTACGTCGCCCATAGGCAGGCAACCGCTCTCATCATAGAGAATAATGTCGTCATTGAAATCCCTGTCTGTATTGGCAGTCAGCCATTCGACCGCCATGTCACGCAGTTGCTCATAGGGCACTTGGCTACGAGCAAAAAGTGTTGCCTCTATGAGCGTTGTGTCGTCTGTTAGAGGGAGTATATAGGTGAAAGCAAGCGCATTGTCGAATCGCTGCGGAAGAGTGAAGTCCATTAGTTTGGGATGGGTCAATTTTTCGCGAAGGCATTTGGTTGGCACAACAATGCCAAAAAACTGCTGAGCTAGCGTGTTGCTGGCGAATTCTGGCGGACGTGAGTCAAACAAGTTGGCTGCGGTGTAACGCGCGCTTTTGGTGGTTATTTCGAACCCATTATCGATCAGCCTTGAATGCTCAACGGGCTCCACTATTCTCGCGAAACTGCTAGACCGCGCAAGGCGCAGCTCGAGTGCCTTTTTAAGTGATTGGCCATCGAGCGCTTCGTATATAAAGCAATTCCCAAAATGGGTCTGCTCGTGATCGCCAAATGAGAATTGCCATTGATCCCAAGAGTTGATTACATGATCAGCGTATTGGCTTGGCTCGTCCTTTCGACGCCATGTGCAAATCGTTTGAACTCGAGTGTCGGATGGACCGATCAAGGCGACCTCTTCACCTCGGTTTATAAGGCACTCGCTTAGCATCAATCCTGACAGCCCCGCGCCTACGATAACATTTGTCGATTGAAAAGAAGTCAATGGTTAATCCCTGGTAATTCGTTTAGCTCAACGTGCAGAGATTTTTCATGTGTTGAAAAAGAGACGGTTGGGCTTTTTTTGACTAAAAGCCAAAGGCAGTAGGGCAGAGAGCTGAAAACGATCCAAGTTTTACGTAGGGGCGACACAACCGAGCGCGGTCCCGACCACTCAATTCGGTTCCGTAAAATTTCTGCGCCGATTTCAGAATAGGTTCGCGCCATGATGTAGATGCAGGGCCTAACTATTCTTGGCAGATAGAGCAGCCCCGCTAATCCTGACCGATAATAGGCTTTGCTGAGGGTGATCACGGAAACAATGCTGGCCTTCACGGCTTCATCGCGCTCACCTAGTGCTATTGATGCGACCGGCGTTGCGCAAGGGATGTATCTTCGACCCCGTTGCGCATCTTCCAATACGTCTCTGGCGATATTGGTGAGTTGCATAGCTACCCCAAGATCTATCGCGTGATATGTTGCGGCCTCGCTTTTGCTTTGCATCAACTCAGCCATGACGATTCCGACAGTCCCAGCAACAGAGTAGGCGTATCGCAGGAGTTCGCGGTCTTCCGTAAACTGGGCTTCGTCGAGGTCAGACTGTATTCCCTCGATTAGCGCGACACACGCCTGTAGCGAACGTGTGTTTGCCCGGACACGGATGAAGAGGGCCTGCTGCCACTCTGAGAAACCTACCAGGCTGTCGCTCGCCTTACTAAAAAACCGGCTAAGCGATTCAAGTTTCGCGTCATTCCCAGGTTGGTAATCATCGGCGAGGTCGTCGGCGATACGGCAAAAAGCGTAGAGGTCTGTCGCTTTTTCGGCGCTCGCCTTTGGTAGGAAAAACGAAGCTAACCAAAACGTTCTGCCATTTTCTCTCAAAATTGTTCTAACATTTTCTTCGTTTCTGGCATTCAACTTACGTGGTCTCGACTAATTCGTTTGAGTAATTTCTCTTCAAATATTTATCGATAAGTACGTCAGTGACTTTGGCCGAGCTCACGACTCCTGGCAAACCTGCGCCGGGATGGGTGCCGGCTCCTACGAAGAAAAGGTTGTCGACTTTGGGGTCTTGGTTTCGAAAGCGAAAATAGGCTGACTGAGAAAACAAAGGCGCAATCGAGAAGCCTGCGCCCCAGAGACTTTTGTAGTCGGTTTGGAAGTCTGCTGGAGTCATAAAAAAGTCAGATACAATGCATTGCTCAAGCCCTGGAAGCAGAGTCGAGTCTAGTGATTTGACTATTCTGTCTCTGAGCCGCGGCCCCTCTTTTTCCCAATCGGTTCCAGACTGTAAGTTCGGTACTGGGCACAAAACATAGAAACTATCGCAGCCTGCTGGCGCGAAACTTGAGTCTGTCGCAGTGGGACGGTGCAAGTATAGCGAGAAGTCATCTGTGGCGACTTTGCGCTCAAAAATGTCCTTCAACAGCTCTTTATGCCGAGAGCCTAGCCATATCGTGTGGTGGGCGACCTCTGGGAATTGTTTTTCTGTGCCGAAGTAGAGAACAAAAAGCCCCATAGAATATTGAGTAATCGCTTTAGGTTTCATCCCTAGTGGGCGATCTAACTTGCCGCCGAAGAGGTTTTCGTAGGCGTAAGCGGGATCTCCGTTGAATATCACCATATCTGTTTCTAGGGTAGTACCCTCAGTGCTCTTAATACCTACTACCCGGTTAGTGTCGTCGTCTAAAATAATTTGCTCGACATCGAAGCCAGTGATTATCTCAATACCGACCTCATCCATAAGCCGCGCTAGCCCTTCGACCAATTTTCCCGTACCCCCCATGATGAAATGGATTCCCCATTTACGCTCGAGGTAGTGGATAAGTGAGTAAATTGACGTCGTGGAGTAGGGGTTTCCACCAACAAGTAGAGGATGAATCGAAAATACTTTTTGCAGATAAGGATTTTTAATGTAGCTCGCTACGAAGCGGTAGACAGTCTGGTAGCTTTTCAATTTAATCAACTGCGGAAGCAGCTTTATCATCTCGAGAGGGGAGGTGAAAGGCTTCGCCGAGAGTTGCTCGAATCCGATCTTGAAAATGGCCTCTGACATGGCAAGCAGTTTTTTATAGCCGGCCACGTCATTTGGTTCAAATTTAGCGATTTCAGCGTAGGTGTGGTCTATATCCCCTCGATAACTAAATTTTTTCTTATCCTCGAATACAAAGTCATACCATGTCTCAAGTTCTACTTGGGTGTAGTAGTCGGTGGACGACTTTCCAAAAAGGTCGAAGAGTTCATCAAACAGAAACGGGGCAGTGATGACAGTGGGGCCCGCGTCATGCTTGAAACCATCCTTTTCGAATGCCTGAGCGCGACCGCCTAGGGTGTCCAATCGCTCGACCAAAGTTACTTGAAGTCCTTTTGCCCTTGCTCGCAAGGCGCTAGCGATGCCGCCAAAACCGCTTCCAATGACAATTACACGCTCGGAGGTGTTCATAATATCTGGTTCTGCCTATTGTGAAGAAAGGTTGGTATAGCTTTTACGCAGCCAGTGATCAAACGGTTGTAAAATGTCTTTGTTCTTGTTGCTAAGGGCACTAAATATTCTTTGAGACCGGCTTAGTTTATCGCCTAACAGCTGTCTGGTAGTCGCCAGACTGTCCGACAAAAGAATTTGCTCCCACCAAAAATTGAGTCGCGTATCGTTCTCCGCGAATTTCTTTCCGGATTTGCTCCTCGTGAAAAGTTTTTTTTCTAAATCTGGCAAGCCTTCGTAAAATTTTGCTATCACCGCATTCGGTCTGAGTTCTCGAAGGTCGGACGCAGGGGAGGCTAATTGCTTTCCCTGATCGATATTTTGAATATCGTTCATTATTTGAAAGGCAATGGAGGTATCTGAAAAGTACTGAGTAATGAGACCCGATTCTGAGCTGTTGTGGCCGATTGGGTTAAGTCCCAATAGCGGCAGGCTTATAAGTGGCGTTGTTTTTCCCTCTACCAGTTTTTCATACGCAGCCCATGTGGGATAAGAGAGAGTAGAAAATTCAGCAGCTTGCCCAGCAGAAAGCTTAAGAATGGCCAGATTGTGCGCGGTCAACGTGTGCTGTAGTGCGAAGTCTTGCGCGAGTAAGAGGCTACTGAGCGCGATCATCGCATCGCCCAAACAAATCGCTATCTCTCTACCATACATCTCAGAAACTGAAGTGATTCCGCGTCTGTCAGAATCATCGTCGCACACATCATCGTGGACGAGGGAGGCATTATGGAGAAGTTCAACGCTCGCAGCCCATCTTATGCAGCTTTGCGACTTGAGGTCGCTGGCTTGCGCTGCCCTCAAGGCCAAATTTGCTCTTAGAAGCTTGCCGCTTTTTTTGAAGTGGTGGTCAAAAGCTGACCTTAAGGGTTCTTCTAGATGAGATCGGCAGTGTATGATTTCTTGTGAAACGCTGTCTATTCTCACTGGGGAAGGCCTGCCCCGACTCGGAGCAAGTTTTTTAGAGAATTGGCTATCGATCGCGTTGCTCGTATCCATGTTCGCTCTCTTTTTTTATATTTATAAGCAATACGCAGTGAATCAGCCTTAAGTTCATGTCTGGTAGACAACTGGTTTGATCTTGAATAAGATCTTAAGCGTTTGAGCAAGTACCAGCAAGTTTAATGCTTAAACTGGTCTTTAAAAACTAAGAGGGAGAACCCCATGAAATACGCTATTGCAAAGAAAAGTGGCGCTGTTTTGGCGCTACTACTCGTAGGGCAAACAACATTGGCCGCTTCTGGAGACTCGATGATGCTCCAATCTGGTGACTTTGTTGGTTATTCATTTTGGCTAATCTCGATGGCGCTCGCAGCATCAACCGTTTTCTTTCTCATGGAGTCAATGAGAATAGGCGGCAAGTGGGCAACATCATTAACAGTGAGTGCTTTAGTAACATTTATTGCTGCATTCCACTACTTCTACATGAGAGATGTCTGGGTTTCGACAGGAGCCTCACCGACTGAATTTAGATACATCGACTGGTTATTGACAGTCCCACTCTTGATGATTGAGTTCTACTTGATCCTTGCAGCGATCGCTAAGGTTTCCGGAGGCATTTTCTTCAGACTCTTAGTGGGCACGTTGGTAATGCTGATTCCAGGATATCTGGGTGAAGCAGGATACATGAATTCGACTCTCGGCTTCGCTATTGGAATGGCTGGTTGGGTGTTTATTCTCTATGAAATTTTCGCAGGTGAGGCAAGCAAAGTAGCAGCATCACAAGCGACGCCAGCCGTACAGAAGTCATACGGTTTGATGAAGTGGACAGTGACAATTGGCTGGTCGATCTATCCTATAGGATACTTCTTAGGCTATCTCGCAGGTGGCGCAGACGCTGGCACGCTGAACATAGTCTATAACCTCGCCGATGTTCTGAACAAGATCGCATTCGGTCTATTCATTTGGTATGCAGCCAATGAAGATACGGCTGCTCACGCGAATCGCTAGGCAATCTGTAAAAGCATAAAAAAAGGGGCTGAAAAGCCCCTTTTTTTATGCCGTTACAAAAAGTGGACAAAAACATCGTGGAATTCTATTGCCTGATACACGATTGTTCAGGGTGACATTTCTGCTAAAGTGATGGCCTGTGATCTGAACAAAAACCTGAGGTCTCTATGTCTAAAGCCTTACCGCTAGCATTGCTAGCGAGTGCACTGTTTGTCGCCATTTATCTTGCGCTGGCGCTAAATGGTGTTGCATTTCACTACGAGGCAGGCGAAGCAATTGGTGAAATATCGAGTTGGTGCGAACGGGTAAGTGGCGGCGTGTTCCGGGAGCCTTCAAATACTCTGAGTAATCTTGGCTTCATGGTCTCAGGATTATTAATGCTTAAGGTTCTCTCTGCAGAGGGAGAGTCGGATAGAACGGCCAAGAACACGTTTACTGGATTAAACCGAATTAGCGTTTTGTATGCCGTCGCTGTCATTTATCTCGGCCCCGGATCTTGGCTAATGCACGGGACGCATACGGCCTGGGGTGGTTGGGCCGATAATCTAAGCATGGTCATGTATATCATTTTCCCGTGGCTTTATAACTTAAAAGAGATGGGTCGGTGGAGTCCTTCGCGGTTTCTCCAAGTGTATTTTTCCATCGTGCTCCTCTATTCAATTGCGCGTTGGTTTTTTGGCGGGCGTTTAGGCATAGGTCTTGATCTATTCGGTTTATCGATAGGACTGTGGATCATCTCGGAGACTCTCTTTCGATTTTGGTCTCCTGCCTTTCGCTGGCTTTCAGGGAGCGTTGGTTTTTTAGTCGCAGCAGTTTTTGGGATTTTTCCGCAGGAGATATTCGCCAACTTGGGCGAGTACTGGTGGATAATCCTGTTTTGGGTGCCAGCTCTCTTCGCTCGTAATAGGCCTAACTTACAGCGGAAATATACGCCTTGGTTTTTTCTTGGAATGGCCTCCTATATGGCTGCCTTCGCTATATGGCTGCAAGGCTATCCTGATACGCCTTACTGCGAACCTGATTCGTGGATCCAGCCGCATGCGATTTGGCATTTGCTTTCAGCAGTATCGACGTGGTGTTTCTTCCTCTTCTATCGAACAGAGCAGAAGCGCTAATCTAGTAATAATAGTGACCAAAGGTATCAAGTGAAAATTCTAAAGAGGCTGCTTGTCATGCTTATTGTTTTACTCATCGCGGCGAGTGTGTTTCTGTTTGAGGGTGACATACCCGCGGCGCAGGTAGACGCTAAATACAGTAACGCGGAGTCGCAGTTTCTTATTATGGAGAACGGCGCGCGTGTTCATTACAGAGATCAAGGCCAAGAAGACGGCATGCCGGTGGTGCTTGTCCACGGAGCGATGGCCTCGCTGCACACCTGGGAGCCTTGGGTTGAGATATTCGGGCAGCGCTATCGGGTGATTACTCTCGACCTACCTGCGCATGGCCTGACGGGTGCGGTACCGAGCGGTGAATATGGCGCTGAGGCCTTCACGCAAACAATCGATGCGGTGGCTAACGAGGTGGGCCTCGATACATTTGTACTTGGTGGCAACTCAATGGGCGGGGGCGCGACCTGGCGCTATGCGCTCGAGCATCCTCAGCGTGTGTCAGCGATGGTGCTTGTTGATTCTGTTCCACCGACTAATTGGCAAGACGACAGCGATGATTCCGAATCGCGAAGGTCAGGCCCAGTGGCGTTTAGTCTTCTCCGGCAGGGCTGGTTTAGGGCCATCGCGGGGGCGTTGGATCCTGCGCCGCTCATCGGGCAAGGGCTTCGCGCGGCGTATAACGATTCACCAGTGGTCACCGAGGCGTTGGTTGATCGTTACTATGAGCTCATTATGCGAGAAGGCACGCGCGCTGCGATTTTGGGTCGAACGAACTCTTACGGTGACATCGATACCAAGACGCCCGACTTAAGCCTGCTTACCCAGCCAACGCTGGTCATTTGGGGAGCCCAAGACTCCGTGATACCTGTGTCGGCGGCGGCTGCATTCGAGGCGGCGCTACCCAATGTCAGGACAGTAATCTTCGATGATTTAGGTCATATACCCATGGAGGAAGATCCGCAGAGGACCGCTGCCGAGGTGGTGTCTTTTTTAGACGCGCTGTGAATAGCATGCGAAGTAGGCAAGTGAGGTCAGTTGTAATATTCTCGACTAAAATAATAACAAACTCTGAGGTCTGCTATGACTAAAACCCTTCTTTCTTTCTCGTTCGCTGCCGCGACTTTTGTGCTTGTCGGTTGCGGTCCTGCCAGTCCCGCTGAACAGCAAACGGCAGAGGGTTCGATGCCTGGAAGCACCGCTGCGTCGGGTGAGATTTCATGCGAAGAGCTCGCAGGGATTTCTTCGTTCTGTGGGTTTGAAAATCCCGAAGACCTCGCCGTGATTCCTGGGGGTGATTTTTTACTGGTAAGTGAGATGGGTGCGTTTATGTCCGACCTCCCTAATACACTCTCTATGCTAGATATTGCTCAGGGAGAGCGCATGCCTATAGCGATTAACTGGGAGCCAACGGAGCCGCGATGGGGTGACGTAACGTGTCAGCCGCCCGAGGTGGCTAAATTTAGTCCACATGGTATCGATCTAATCACCAGAGCCGATGGGCGTCTGCAGCTGCTTGTTGTTAACCATGGTGACGAGCAGATAGAATTTTTCGAACTAACGGCAGCCGGCGCAGATTCAACGCTAGCTTGGCGAGGTTGTGCGCAGCCTGGTAACGATGCCTATATGAACGACGTCGCCGGACTGCACGATGGCGGATTTTTCGTGACGCATATGTGGAATAAGAGCACGCCCTTCGACACAGTTGTTGCTCAGCTAACCGCTGGCGAAAAGATTGGCTGGGTGTGGGAGTGGCAGAAGGCAAGCGGGTTTACCAAGCTACCAAACTCCGAAGAGATGATGCCGAATGGCATCACGGTTAGCGAAGACAACACTGAGCTTTTCGTTAACATCTACATGGCGAACAAGACTATTAAGGTCGACCGTCAAACCGGCGTTGTCGAGGGTGAAGTGGCGGTTCGCAGCCCTGACAACGTGGTAATCGATGCCAACGGCGCACTCTGGATTGCGTCACATCTTAACGACCCAGTGAACGAGCGGTGCGAAGATGGTCACGTGGGGCCCTGCTTGCTTGAGTTTCAGGTGGTGAAAGCTAATTCAGCGGACATGAGCTCCGAAGTTGTGTTTCATCATAAAGGCGCTCCGATGGGTTATGCCACAGTGGCGCTGCCTCACGCTGGCAGGCTTTACCTTGGAAGCGCATCGGGGGACCGAATCGCAAGTATTATGCTGCCTTAGGGTAAAAGGGGTCAGACCCCTTTTTTGATCTTGTGTTTTTGCTCTTCCCCTTTTATTGTAAGGCTTCTTAAACGTGACCCCTTAGAGGCAATAATAATGAAAGCACGTTCTGCATCACCACAGGTTTCGCTGCTAAAAAGACTCGCGTGTCTTAGTAGCCTGGCTGCTATCGTCGGGCTTGCGCCGAGCGTCGGCCTGAGCCAGAACAAGGTAACCGAAGACACGGCGGAGTGGTTTACGCTCGGTGGCGACTATGCCCACACGCGTTTCACACCTGCCGAAGAGATTTCTGCCGAAAACTTCCATGAACTGGAAGTGGTGTGGGAATGGGACGGCGCAAGCTTCGGCGGTCGTTCAGGGCGTTCGACGCCTACTTATGTCGACGGCAAGCTGTTTACTGTTTCTGGCGCACGGCGCCATGTGGTCGCAATCGATCCAAAGAGTGGAGAGACTCTCTGGTCGTATCGCCTGCCCAACACACGGCGCTGGGAATACTCTATGCGCGCCTCGTATGGCAAAGGCATTGGCTATTCGCGCATTAACGGCAAAGGCGTGGTCTATATCGCGACCCCCGGATTCTTCCTCGTTGCACTAGATGCCGAGACCGGCGCGCCGCTTGAGGGCTTTGGTGGGCAAGTGCCTGTCGACGGCTTCCCCGAGACTGGTGTGGTCGACATGCTCGCCGATTTGGGCCATCTCTATGACCCTTATGAGGGCATTCCGCTCGAGACAGGCTACATCACTACGTCTTCGCCGCCGATTGTCGTGAACGACACGATTATAGTTGGCAACTCAGCCGAGCAGGGTTATTTGCAAGCGCGAGTTGAGAATATTCCCGGTGATATTCTTGCCTATGACAAGACTACGGGTGAGTTTAAGTGGAAGTTCAACGTTATTCCTAAGCCGGGCGAATACGGCCACGAAACATGGGAAAACGACGCGTGGAAATGGACCGGAGATGTTTCTTCATGGGCGCCTCTCACGGCCGATCCAGAAAATAACATTGTCTATATTCCAACGAACCCACCCACAATCGACTATTACGGTGGTTTCCGTCCGGGCGACGGCCTGTTTGGTACCAGCCTGATTGCGCTCGACACCGAGACCGGTGAGCGCAGATGGCATTTCCAAACGGTGAAGCATGATGTGTGGAACTACGATAATCCGGCTGCGCCCATCCAGCTCGACCTCGATATTCCGGGTCGCGGCAAGGTATCGTCTGTCTCACAGGTAACCAAGCAAGGGTTCGTTTACGCATTCGACCGTCTCACTGGCGAGCCTCTGTGGGAAATGGAAGACCGCGCGGTGCCTGCATCTAATATTCCCGGTGAGAAGCTTGCGACCACGCAGCCATTCCCCACCAAGCCACCGCCATTCGAGATGCAAGGTATTTCGGAAGACGACCTGATCGACTTTACGCCCGAACTGCGTCAAGAGGCGCTCGAGGTGATGGCTAATTACGATATGGGGCCACTGTTTAATCCACCAATTCATGACACAGACCCAGCGGGTAAGATCTCGTCGGCGATGTGCCCGGGCGATGGGGGCGGTGCCAACATTACCGCTCCACCGGTAGCTGATCCTACGTCGGGTTTCCTCTACGTGTCTTCTGCACGTGCGTGCAGCTGGCAGCGAGTGATTCCTGGTGAAGAGGCAGACGCGCGCATCGCCGAGCCTACCGGGTCGACTTTCGCCCTCTACGCGAATGACCGCTCAGGTCGTCCGCCTCGCCTTAAGTCTGGCATCCCCTATTTCAAGCCGCCTTACAGCACAATTACGGCATATGACATGAACACGGGCGAGATTGCATTCCAGATTCCAACGGGTGAGACCCCAGACCGAATCCGCAACAGCCCAGCGCTGGAGGGTATCGATATTGGTGACACAGGCACGGGCAACCAAGTGCCCATGGTGACAACCAAGAATCTGCTCATTTACTCTGATCTCGATCACGACGGCTCCACGGCGCTGCTTTACGCGATCGATAAGAAGACAGGCAATGAGCTTGACCGCGTCGAAGTGCCTGCACGCAGCCGCTACGGCATGAGCTCGTGGATGCACGACGGCCACCAGTACATCATCTTGCAAACAGGCGCCAAGCTCACTGCGATGGCCTTGCCTGGTGCGAAGTCTGATGGCGGTGGCGGAGGTCACTAAGCCTTCAAATCTGAATAGATAAAATAAAAAAGGCGGGAGAACTTGGGTTCTTCCGCCTTTTTTTATTCTTGGTGAACTGACTTTTTAGGGCAACCGATAGGCGACCAGCGCGCCGGGCATATCGGTGCGGGAGCTTCCGATCTGCACGACAATGTACTGCTTGCCGTCGTGGCTGTAGGTCATCATTCCATATTGTGCCGGCGCTGGAAGCGGCACACTCGCTACGATTTCGCCCGTATACTTATTGCGGGCATTGAGCGTGAGCGGGTCCTCGTCGGGTGCGAACTGGACGCCGCCTTCGCTCATCGCACGCGCCTGCACCAATAAATCACCGGTAACCATCTGAATTGACCAGCCAAGACCGCCGGTTTCTGGCACATCGACACCTGCGAGCATTGGATGGTTCGTTATTTCATCGGGCGTTGGACCCACGGGCAACGACCATGCTTTGGCGCCCGAGTTCATATTGTAGGCGGTGAGCTGGCTATCCATGGGCTTATAGATTCTCAAGCCATCGATGGTTGGCAGTCCGCCACCGCCACCGGGGCGCCACGCGGCTACTGTGCGTCCTGTCGTTGGGGTGCTGTTTGGCGTCACGCCACCGTCCCCTGGCTTGGGGTAGTTGGGGTTATCGCGATCGATGCCGTTGGTCGGAATCATAAATCCGGGGGCGAAGCATGAGCGGCTGTGCGAGTTAAACATCATGCCGGTGCTAGGATCGCCAACCGGAGGATGGGGGATCACATTGCCGGCACCAAGGCAGCCAATGTTATTAATGAACTCATTGCTATGGTCGCGCGGCAATGGCGGGACATAGAGTCCGCCGACACGATAACCATTGAGAATCATCAGCGCCTGCTCTTTGAGCTCGGGCGTGTAGTCGATGACAAACTCTTCGGTGAGGCCGTTAGTGACAATCGGATCAACAGGTTCTGGCCACGTAGGGAAGGGCTGTGTTGCAGCTGTCCAATTACCCGGCACCTCAGTTTGCATGACCGGACGCTCTTCGATAGGCCAAATTGGCTCGCCTGTTTTGCGGTTAAAGGCAAAGACGAGACCCTGTTTGGTATTCTGAATAAGCGCAGGGATGCGCTGACCATCAACCGTGAGATCCATTAGCATTGGCGGCGTGGGCAGGTCGTAATTCCACTGGTCGCTGTGATGGATCTGGAAATGCCACCGGCGTTCGCCTGTTTTAACGTCAAGCGCGAGTACACTGCCGCCGAATAAATTGTCGCCGGGTCTGTGGCCCGCATAAGACTGAACGGTGGAGGCATTGGTTACCAAATAAACAAGGCCAAGTTCGGGATCAGCCGATGCTGGCGCCCATGTTGAAATGTCTCCCGAGAATTTCCATGCGTCGTTAAGCCATGTCTCGTGACCGATTTCGCCGGGTCTTGGTATTGAATGGAATTTCCACAGAAACTCGCCGGTTGCGGCGTCGAACCCCATAATATCTCCCGGAACGTTCTCGATACGCGTCTGCCCATAGCTTGGCTGATGCCCCACAAGCACGACAACGACGCCGTTAACGACAATCGGCGGCGCAGAGGCGGTAACCATGCCTAGTTCGCGAGGAATGCCGTAGTCGGCGTCATAGGCGCCTCCGCTCACGAGATAGTCTTGCCACGGTTGCCAATCTTTAACTAACTGCGGAACGAGATCGATTACACCCGTTTTAGGGTAGCCGCCGACCGGAAATGCGTTGCCCCAATTTTCGAGCGGAAGCCCTGTTTCGGCATCGAGCGCCCACAGAAAGAATCCGGGCGTGGTGATGTAGATCACGCCGCGTCCGTCGACCTCAGCATAGGCGACGCCCTTGCCATAAGCCTGTCGAGGCGACCGCTGATGTCGAATAGTTTCGGGCTCTCTGAATGTCCACAGATTCTCGCCGGTTCGTGGATCTATCGCGATGACCTGTCGCCGCGGCGTGGCGACCGTATATAGCGTTTCATTGACGTAAATGGGCGTTGCTCGGGAAAAATAGTCGAGGTTGGGCCCAAAATTATCGCTTCGCCAAATCCACGCCTGCTCGAGTTCGGCAAAATTGGATTCGTTGATCTGATCTAAAGCAGAGAAGCGGGTGTTGCCGGCATCGCCGCCTAGATAGCGCCACTCGCCATTTTCAGTGCCAGGCAATTGTTGGGCATAGGCGCTGGATAAGACCGTAAATTGGGCATAAACGAAAAAAAGTGACGTGCGAAGGAGTAATAGGGTGTGTCGCTGGGAAAGAGCCATCTTATTTTCCTTATGGGGCTGCTAAAAAGAAGGTCAGCGAGCCGGTCGATACATCGGGTGGATAGTAGGAGCATCGCCTATCTTAATTTGGCCCATGACTTCGTATCCATAGCGTTCATATAGCGAAATATTCCGAGGGTTGGAAGATTCTAAGTAACTAGGTAGGCCATCCTCATCGATCCGGCTCATAGCGGCCTTCATCAGTTCTGAGCCGATGCCACTGCCTTGATGTGCAGGGTCTACTGCGATTAACGGCAAATACCAGCATGATTCGTCCGGGTGGTATTCTTCGAATGCCTCAAGAATACGAAACAGTACTTCTTGCCGCTCCGTCACCACAAATTTTTCCACTTCTCCAATAAAAGTTTCGCTGTCGGGCTCGACAGTGGGTGGAAGCCACAAAGCGGCTCCCCGGTTGCCCTCTGCAATAAAAGCGGATCCACTGTCTATTGCGCCTCCGCCAAACGCGTTGAATGCTGCATGAAACTTCAGATAAGTTGGGCCATGAGGGCAAAGCCATCGCACAAACGGGTCAGATGAAAACCCAAGTATTATTGTGCTAATAGCTGATGATCGGTCGTCTTCACTTGCGATTGAAATGACAGGTTTCATAGGCGTCTCTTTTGACTAATAAAGATTGAGCGAATTGCTTGGCATGACAGAGTGTGTGACTGCAGAAAAACACAATTATCAGGGGTATGCAATAGAACGAGTGGCCCACGATGGACGTCGTTTTGACTCTTTTGAATTGAGATAAACTAGGGAAAACAGAGAATAAGCGTACAATACGTAGGTTACATACTTGTCTTTCATTTTCAGACAGCCAAGTGGTTATTTTGATCTCTCAATTTGCAAGAACAGTGCCGATAGCTGCTCAGGGTTAGAAAGGGTTACTCAATGTTAATGCCTATTATCGGGCGAATTTCGACGCTACTTTTTGGCATGGCTATTTTGATTGCAGGCCATGGATTACAGCTCGCTTATGTACCTCTTCGCGCCGAATTATTCGGCTGGTCGAATTTGGCGGCAGGTATGCTCGGATCCGTGTACTTTTCTGGCTTCCTTCTTGGGTGCTTCTTGGTTCCATATCTTGTTAGCAGGTCGGGCCACATTCGTTCATTCGCAGCGCTCTCATCATTGGGCACGGCGAGTATTCTGGCCTTGGCTCTGTCTGAGAACTATGTGTTCTGGCTTGCCTTAAGATTCTTGGTAGGCGTGTCGGTTGCTGGACTCTATCTGGTTATCGAGAGTTGGTTTAATGAACTCGTGGTAGAAGACAATCGAGGCACTGTGCTCGCGTTCTATACAATGATTGCGCTGTTCGCAATGGCCTCCGGTCAGTTACTGCTCAAAGTTTCGCCGATCGAAGATGGAAGCCTTCTTATTCTAGCAGCGATGCTTTTTGTTGCCGCCGCGATACCCATTTGCCTCACACGTACTGCGCAACCCTCTCAGATTCCGTCTGCTTCATTTTCGCCTTTTCTAGTGCTCAGAACCTCGACAGCCGCAACAATAGGCGCGTTGATTTCAGGCTTGGTGACCGGCTCGTATTATGGATTAGCACCAGCATACGGATTACAGATAGGGCTCGCGATTGATGAAATTAGTACGATGATGGCATTGGGCATTATTGGTGGAGCGCTGACGCAACTGCCGCTGGGCCGGCTCTCGGATAAGATGGATCGCCGGATCGTCATCTTTTCGATCATGATTGTCGGGGCGCTCGTCTCTTTGCTTATGTTATTTTCCGGCGTTGAAGGCGTGCCGTATTTGATGGTCTTCTATGGTGGCTGTGCTATGCCGCTGTATGCTCTGAGTCTTGCCCATGCAAGCGACAATTCGGC